>Ga0208951_1000119_pt1 | contig 32196 bp, 28 predicted proteins | sample GreLakmeMI27MSRF_FD_187702 | JGI IMG/M metagenome (GOLD analysis project Ga0208951, IMG submission 187702) | Freshwater lentic microbial communities from great Laurentian Lakes, MI, USA - Great Lakes metaG MI27MSRF (SPAdes) | ecosystem: Environmental > Aquatic > Freshwater > Lake | place: Great...
CAAGCGACGCCTGCTCCAGGAACTTGCTGTCCGCCACCAGATCGCCTACGCGGCACTGCTCGCCGCAGCGGCGCGCGCGCGCGGCAGCCTCCAGCTCGGCGGCGCTGAGCGGCGGCGGGGGCTGCGGCTCCACGTCCAGCGACAGCAGGCTGCTGAAGCCGCGCAGCAGGCCGGAGGCTGGCGCAGCGCGGGGCACCGGCGGCGGGGCCACCGGCGGCGCGGGTTCACCCTCGGCAGCGTCGCCCTGCTCCCCGTCGCTGCAGGGCAGCTGCAGCACGCCCATCGACTGCAGCCGCAGCAGCATGTCCAGCAGCGGGCGCCATCCCGCGCGCAGCGCGTCCCCGTGGCGCGCCGCCACGCCGCAGGCGGCCGCCGCGGCGAGGCGAGCGCGCGCGTCGGCCCCAAAGCCCGCAGCCGCAGCCTCCGCGCTGGGGCTGCCTGCCAGCGGGTGCTGCTGCGTGAAGCGGCACAGCTGCGACAGCACGTGGTCCACAACCTCCAGCTGGCCGTGGCTGGCCGCCACGCGCGCCAGAGCTGCAAAGCCGGCGGCTGCGTCCGCCTGCGCCTCGCGACCGGCTGCGCCCGCGCCTGCCGCGTGCTCGAACACGCAGGCCAGCGCGCCGCAAGCAGGACCCCACAGCCGCGCGAAGAGCTCCCCGTCCAGCAGCTGCGCCAGCGGCACGTCAACCACAAGCAGCCTGCCCTCGCCCTGGGCGGCGCAGCGCTGCGCAGTCAGCCAGCTGGCGGCGGTGGTCCCGCCCGCGGCGCCTTCGGCGCTCATGCGGATGGCGTCCTGTTCGATGGCGTCATAGATGGCCGTCAGGTAGTCGCGCGGCCAGTTTGCGCCGTCGTTGGTGCCCCGGTTGTTGCGCACGAACTGCTCCTTGGTCATCTTCACCCGAACCTGCGGGTTGTGCAGGTCCGTGTTGAGCATGATGATGCTGTAGGAGAGCACGTAGGCCGAGTCTGCGTCAGCCGCCACACCCCCCGGGTTGCATGCGTGGAATCGCGCCGCGAAAGCCTCCAGGCAGCGGCTGATTTTCTGCGCCTCGCCGGGCAGCAGGAATCCGTCCAGGAAGAGGCGCAGCGCCGCGTCCAGGGGCAGGCGCGCAAAGTCGAAGAGCTGGGAGAAGGCTCGCAGCACTGCGGCAACCTCGGGCCCGGGCGCGCCCAGGTACTCGCCCACCGCCGCCTTGTCCAGCCCGCTGGCGTGACGCAGGAAGGCTGCGCAGGCGAAGGCGTGCGCCTCCGGCTGCGCCAGCGGCTCGGGTGGCAGCAGCCCAGAGGCGCGCAGCAGCTGCAGCCCCTTGCCCTCGTCGCGGTTGAAGTGCTCCGCACCGGCGGCCACGCGCGCGCGCAGGGCGCGGGCGGCGCGCAGCGCAGCAGCGGCGCCGACGACGTCGCCAGCTGTCGTCGCACGCGCCGCAGCCCCCAGGTAGCGCCCCGGCTCGCGCCACACGCCCGCGTCGTAGCTGCACTGCGCAGCCTCCACGGGCGCGTCCGCCTCTGCGTCCGCGTCCGCGACGGCGGGGCTGGCCAGGCGCGCGCTGCGCTCTGCCATAGCGTCCAGGATGCCGTTCAGCGCCTCCACCGCGCACACGTTGGTGGCGCTCAGCTGCGGCGCGCCGCCGGTGGGTGACGCGCCGGGGAAGGCGGCCTTGGCCAGCAGGGCGGCTGTGCGCTCAAAGAGCGGCGGCGCGCGCAGGTCGCAGTCAAAGTTTGCGTAGAGCTCACAGGCGAGCGTGGGCAGGCTGCACGCCAGCTGCGCCAGCGCCTCGACGGCGCAGCGCTGTGCCTCGCCCGGGGGTCCCTCCGCCAGGGGGAGCAGCGCAAACTGCAGGAACGCGCCCAGCTGGTGCTTCAGCTCGCCGCGCAGGCGCAGCGTGAGGGTCACCATGAGCCCGCACGCGCACGCCAGCAGCGCCGGCGGCGCGCTGGGCGAGCAGGCGGCGGCGACGAGCGCCCTGGAGAGGTCGTCGCGGAGCAGGTTGAGCAGCGGCGGGTGGGCGCAGCAGGCGCCCGCGCCAGCCTCCAGCGCCGCCGCGGCCAGCGTGACGCCCGTCACGCGCAGCTCGTCGCGCGCCCCGTGCTCCAGGGCGCCGCCGTTGGGTGCGCCCCGCTCCCGCTCTTCGTCAGTGTCCTCGGGGAACGAGGCCAGCGACACGGCGAACGCGAGCACCTCCACGCAGCAGGGCAGCCCGTGCGGCGCGGGCGGCGCCGTCGCGACAGCCTCCGGCTCGCCGCCCTCCGCAGCGGCTCCAGTGCAGTGCGTGGGGGGCAGCGCGCGGAACAGCCGCGTGGCGATCTCGCGCAGCGTGCGCCGGCTCACGCCCGACAGCAGCGGGCTCTCGCGGCCGCTCTGGTGGCCGATGTGGTAGGCGGCCTGCACGATGGCACACACAGCCTCGTCTGAGAGCAGTGCGCCAGAGTCGCAGCAAAGGGCCGCCAGCAGCACGTCGCAGATGGAGGCTAGCACCGCCTCGTCGTGACCCGGCTCCGTGGCCTGCGCAAGCAAGGGGCAGCTGAGCGTTGAGGTGCGGGGGGCACGTGCGGGCGCCCCATAGGGTTGTCTACGCTCCACGCTGCGCGCTGCGCGGACGGCCTGGCGCACCTCGAAGCGGCAGTGCGTCACCGCGTCCACCAGCGCATGCATTGCCTCGCTAGCGCCCGGCTCCTCGGGTCGGACCAGGCCGGCCGTGAGGATGGCCAGGACAGCTGAGAGTGCAGAGGCTGTGATGGGCCCGCTGGTCTCGTCGGAGCGCACCACGGCCAAGAAGGGCGACAGATACTCCAGCGCTGCAACCTGAGAGTCGTCGCGCCAGCCGTGCAGCGTCCGGCGCAGCGCCCGGAAGCCCGACAGCATCGACTCCTCACCGCCTGCCGCCGCGTACTTGGCGTTGCGACGCATGCTGCTCACAGTGCTTGTCAGCGCAGTGCTCAGCAGCGACACGGCACGCAACCGCTCCATCGCGGCGACACGGAGGTGTTTAGGGCGGGTGCCGAGTGCGGCGGGCCTTGGCCTGTCGTCGTCGGTCGTACTACGGCGATGACGACGACTCTCGCCGCCGCTCGCGGACCGGAAGAGGGCGGTGTGCGCTAAGGATGCGCAAATGAGTGCGTGTGTGCTGCTGACACGTGCGTGAAGTGAAGGCGCCGCCACAAAAGCGCCATTCTCCAGCCTTGCCCGGCTCACGCGCTGCAGCGGCATTGCCCGCCCAGCGCCCATGCGCGCGTATGTGCTGCGTGGGGCGCCCTCATGACAGCAGCGAGCGCGCCAGCTGCTCTTTTGCGCTTGCCAGCGCCTGCGAGAAGGTCTGCTCCGACAGAGGCAGCTCGCCGTCGCTGCCGCGCATGGACACGCGGCCGGCGACCGTCTGCGCGTCCGTCTCCAGAATGATGCTGCGGGGCGGCAGGGCTTGCGTGAGCGTTCACGCTCGTGCTCGCGCTCTGCGTGCGAGTACGTCACAGGCGGCGTCGCGCGACGCACCCTCCGTCCACCAGCTCGTCCAGGGTCATGAACACCAGGTCCAGGTTCTCCAGCGCGCTGCGCTTATCCACGTTGCTGCGCGCAAACGGGCAACCCTAGGCGTGAGCGGGCAGGGGGCGCAGAACGCGAGTGCAGACGGCCAGACGCGCGTGCCACCACGGCAGCGCACGCACGTGAGCAGCAGCGAGACGGTCTCGGCGAAGGCTGACAGCACGGTGGCCAGAATCACCTCGTTCTCCTCACTGTCTGCGCTGGCATAGAAGTGCAAGTCCCCCACGAACTTGTACACCACCACCACGTTGTCGAACGCAATGATCTCGGCTGCCGGGGCGCGCCGCGGCGGGCGGAGCGTCAGCCGAGGCGATAGGGACAAGACATGAGCAGAGGCCTGGCCAGGGCAACGCACGTTCTCCGCGCGCATTCACGCGGGAGGTCTTCCCGAACAGCGTCTTCTCAAAGGCAGTCTGCGCTGCGAAGGTGGGCCTGCGCGCGGGGCTCAGGCACCGCTGGTGAGCCAAGCGAATGCCGCCCAGGTCGCGCACCAGGTCTCGTCGAAGTACTTGACCGCCACGCGCTTGCCCTCCGCGTCAAGCAGCAGCAGGTTCTTCACCAATGGCAAGAGCGTCTCCTCCAAGTGTGCCATGGCCTGGCAAGCCACGAGGCGGGTCCCGGTGCCGCTCTGGCTCAGCGGCCTCGCATGCGGCGCAGAGCGCACGGGCAACAGAAGACACAAAGGAAAGGCGGAGGGGCCGCGGATGCCGTATTTGAGGCGCTTTTTTGCCAGCAGGCAGTCTGCGTTCCCCGGCAGACGCATGAGTGGCATCGCAGCGACAGGGCACTGCAAACACTACCTCAAGAGTAAGCACAAGTTTTGCGCGTGGCCGGTGGTGGCTGAAGGGCTATGCGGGCACCACCGCCTGGTTGGGCGAGTGCCGTGTCCCGTGGACGGCACGCACACCGTTGCCACGGCGGAGCTGGCGGCGCACGTGCTCGTGTGCACGGCCGCGCGCCAGGCTGCGGAGGCGTTCGCAGCGCTCCATATTCGGGCGGGCGTCAACGCGGGCAGCAACGAAGAGGGCGACGACGCTGAGGCGCATGCGGCGGAGGCGGCCTCTCTCTGGCGGCTGCGCTGCGAGGACGAGCGCTTTGCAGACGCATGCGCCCGAGTGCGCCGAGTGGCCTCGCTGGTCCTCGCAGCCGTTGCGCAGCTCCCGCGGCCGACCTCCACTCCAGCGGTGCTACCAACTTGCGTTGCGGAGGCGCTGTCTCGCGCCGCAGAAGCAGCAGCGTTGCCGCACTCTACCTCCCCTTATGACGCGAAGCACGCGCAGCAGCAAGCGGCCATCCTGGCTGCGATGCACGCGGTGAGGCTGCTGCCTCCGCGCGAGGACACCGTCTATGCGGAGTTGGGCGCGGGCCGCGGCTATCTGCTGCACACGCTGGCCGAGTCGTACGGAGCATGCCGCCTGCTGTTCGTAGAGCGCCGGTCATATCGCTGCAAAGCTGAGCGCAGCTTGCGTCGCCGCCAGGGCGTGCAGGTGGCCCGCCTGCGCTGCGATGTGGCTGACTTGCAGCTTGACGCGGCTGTGCGCTCCCTGGACGGCCAATCGCGCCGGGTGGTCGCCGTGGCTAAGCACCTGTGCGGCAGCGGCACAGACGTGGCGCTCCGAGCTGCAGCGAGGAGCGGCGCTCTGGCGGGCGTGGCGGTGGCGGGATGTTGCCACCACGCGTGCACGTGGCGCGCCTTTGTCAACAAGCCCATGCTCCGCGCAGCAGGCCTGGGCCCGCGCGAGTTTGCCGTCGCCGCGCGCCTCGCCTCCTGGTCGGTGGACTCGCACGGCGGCGCGCCCGCGGGATGTGACGTGGCAGCAGCCTCGCGGTGGGGTCTCAGCGCCCAGGAGCGAGCAGAGGTGGGTGCTGCTGTGAAGCTGCTTTTCGACCAGGCGCGAGCGCAGTGGATTGCGGACCAGTGCGGCGCTCCCGCAAGCCTGGTGTACTACGTGGACAGAGAGCTGACGCCAGAGAACAGACTCATCGTCATGGCGTGCGGCCAGGGCGCGTGATCGGCTGACCGCGACGCAGCAGCCTGTTTGTGCAGCCCGCCGGGGCCGGAGGCCCGCAGCTGGCCCCGCCTGCCGCTCCAATGCTCTGAAACGTCATTCCCAACGTTTATTGCCCCCTCACTTTACTGTACACTCGTTTTTTCAGCCTTAAGCGTCCCAGCCGCTTTGACGGCGGTACTTGTAAATGCACAGTTTTATCGCAATGGGCGTTATTGAGTTGCGGCGTGTGGGCCTAGTACGGCCCCGAGCCGTAGATGATTTTGAGGCGCTTGCCCGCGATGCTAGCCTCTGTGGCCTGCGGCTCGCAGGCGCGCTTGAGCGTGGCGCCGTAGCTGGTGCTGCTGGGCGTGATTGCGTCCTCGCCCAGCAGGCGCGCGCGGAAGTCGGAGACCATGAGGCTCAGCCCCTCGCGCAGCTCAACCGTGGGCGCCCAGCCCAACAGCGACTGCGCCTTGCTGATGTCCGGCTTGCGGCGGCTGGGGTCGTCTGCGGTGTTGTCGCGGAAGACAATCTGCGCCTCGGGGTTGACCACCTCCTGCACGTGCTGCGCCAGCTGCAACATGGTGAACTCGTGTGGGTTTCCGATGTTGAACGGCCCCGTGTGCTCCCCCTCCATCAGCGCCACCAGGCCCGCCACCAGGTCCGACACGTACTGGAAGCTGCGCGTTTGGCTGCCGTCACCGTAGACGGTGAGCGACTCTCCGCGCAGCGCCTGGCTCACAAAGTTGCTCACCACTCGCCCGTCGTCCAGCGCCATGCGCGGCCCGTACGTGTTGAAGATGCGCGCCACGCGCACGTCCACCCCGTGCTCGCGGTGGTAGTCAAAGGTGAGCGTCTCGGCCACTCGCTTGCCCTCGTCGTAGCAGCTGCGCTCACCGATCGGGTTCACGTTGCCCCAGTAGTCCTCAGTCTGCGGGTGCTGCAGCGGGTCGCCGTACACCTCGCTGGTGCTGCTGAGCAGGAAGCGAGCCTTGACGCGCTTCGCCAGGCCCAGCATGTTGAGAGTGCCCATCACATTGGTCTTGATCGTCTTCACGGGGTTGTACTTGTAGTGCACCGGCGACGCGGGGCACGCCAGGTGGTAGATTTGGTCAACCTGAGGCGCGGCGGAGGGACAGGGAGGGTGAGCTGGCAGATGAGGCCTCCGCGCCAGGGCTGCGTGAGCGCGCGCGTGCGCCAGGCAGGACGCGCCTCCAAAAGGATGGGCTCCACGATGTCGTGCCGTATCAGCTCGAAGTTGGTCTTGCCCAGGTGGTGCGCCAGGTTGGAGTGCGAGCCCGTGAAGAAGTTGTCCATCACTATCACCTGCGCTCATGCTGGCTCAGCTCCGCACAGCCTGCTGAACTCAGGCCGCTGCGCCCGCACGACGCAGCCATGCCGCTGAGCAGTGAGCGCACTCGCGCAGCAGAGGCTGGCTTTGAGCCTGGCTGGAGCTTCGGAGATGTGCAGGCTGGGCAGTAGTGGCCAATTGCAACCGACCGCCCCGTGCCGCGCGGGCACGCACGTGGTCACCGCGCGTAATCAGGTAGTCCACAAGGTGGCTGCCCAGAAAGCCGCCGCCGCCGGTGACTGCGGCGCGAGTCGGGCCTCTCAGAGGCGAGCATCCCAAGGCGAAGGGCAGTGGCGCGGCCGCGACACACACGCGGCGCACCAAGCACGCGGTTGTTGTTGGTCACCGGCTTGGCCTTAATCAGCGTCTTGTCGCCCAAGTCGGCGTGAGAGCGCGAGTGGTGCAGCGCACCCGTCGGCGAGTGCGCCATTTCTGGTGCGACTCGCTCCTCGCCAACGCGCAAGCGCAGCCGACTATGCTGCGACGGACTAGGCGGGGGAAGGACTGTCCGACAGTCCGACACACCGTCAGTCGCACGCACAGGCTGGCGAACAGCGACTGCTGTCCGACGACACAGGCTCACAGCCAGGCAGTTCGACACAGCAGGTCGAACGCCTACGCCTACCTGCCTACGAGTACGGGGAGCACTTCGTCTCTTTATTACATCGGTGGATACGGTGGCGCTCAGAAGATGGCTCGTACGGCTGCGAAGGCAAGCGAGACGCCTGCGCCATAGGCCACCATCTGCACCATGCTTGCTGCAAAGCTCGTTGGAGGCGGTGCCTGCGGCGCGTTGCTTGGCGGCAGCTCTCCCAACGCCGTGGTTCTGCCGCTCGACTCCTGCCAATAATACGTTAACCGGGTGGCCTTATCAACCACCGGTGTCCATACGTCCGAGGGCGCCAGCGGTTCTTGCCGAGCAAGGGCCTTGCTCGCGTCGGGAGAGCGCGCGGGCCCACGCTTGATAGACAGGCTCCGACAGTCCTCCACCAGCGCAGCAGTGCGGCGCACTCGCGCCAGGAGACTCCCCGTGCCGCGCATCACCCCTCCTCTCCGTCCTCTGCAGCCGCACGCTCCGACGCAAAAGTCGCGCAGGCAACGGCTGCTGACAGCAAGTCAGAGGCAGCAGCAGCAGCAGCGGCAATTCAGCAAATCACTGCGCAGCGCCCCGCCCTCGCAAACTGGTTGTGTCTCCGCCGCGTGTGCACTGACAAGCTCTCGCACGCCACGCGCACGCGGTGAAGGCCGAGCGAGCAAATAGCACAGAGAAACCGGAGGGCGCGTCTTTGTGGCGCGTCGCACGCACGCACGGTCGGTCGTGCTAGCTGCTGCTGCAGACGCACGCACCTGCGGGTGCTGGTGCGCACGCTGCAGTCGGCTGTGTGTGGGGGCCATGGTGCGTGGCTGTTGCTGGGAGGAGCCGCAGCCCATCTCACTCACTCCGCGCAGGTCTACCACTCGGCCGTGCCTTCAGAGGGCGAGCCACACGCCTGCGGCTTCGCGCTGCTGCCTTTGAACACGAAGACGCGCGGTCCAGCGAAGCGCACAGAGGGTGCGCTGCAACACAACACACAAAACCCCTCCCTCAGTCTCACGCTGCTCCTCGCTCGCGCCAGGCGAGGACGTCATTGACGAGGCCATCAACTACTTCCGCGCCAACGTGCTGTTCCGCAAGTACGACGTGAAGGGTAGGTGGAGCCGCACACGCTTGCAAGTTGCATGCTGGGCTATGCGCTTATACGCTCGTGCACAGGCTCGTCCGATAAGCTCCTCATTTACCTCACGCTGTACATCAGCGCGTGCCTGCGCAAGCTGGAGGGTTCGCCCAATCCCGGCGTGGGGCAGAAGGTTAGGAACAGCACTGACGTCAGTCTCCAGCGCGCCCTGACTCGCTGCAACAGGCGCTGTTCGCGCTGGCAGTGGAGCCCTTTGCGATCCCGGGTGACGCGCAGTGGCCGCTGGGGGGGCTGTACACGCCGCCTGCAAGCCGCGAGGAGGGCGGTGCGTCCGCATCTGCACGGCCCACGTCGCTCCCTGCTCGCTCACTCCCGTCCCACAGACGCATTGCGCGCGTATCTGAAGCAGGCGCGCGAGGAGCTGGGGCTGCGCCTGCTGCCGCGGTGCTACACAGAGGACGGACAGCTCAACAAGTTCTGGATGGCCTTTTCGCGGCGTCAGTTCATGAACAAACAATTGTTGTAAACGCATGGACCAACAACGGCGCTGCGCGCGAGATGCGCTCGTAGGTCTCGGCGGTGCGGGCGCGCGGCGAGAGAGTCATTCCATTCTCCTGCGCTCGCCCACTTGTCGAATGGACCTCAAGGTGCAGACCGGGAGGCTTGTGGTTGAGGTATGCGCGCCTCCAGACACCAGCGTGGGCGCCCTGAAGGCTTTGTTGGCGCCGCTCACTGGACAGCTGGCGCGGCACATGAAGCTCATCTGCAAAGGGCGCGTGCTGGCTCCAGAGAATGCCAGGCTGGTTGACTGTGGAGTGTCTGCAACCTCCAACAAGCTCATGTTGCTGGCAAATGGCGGCGCGGCAGGCAGCGCACCGCTTGCGGCAAGGCCCGACACCACTGTCAAACCTCGGAGCGTCGCTCCGCGCCCGCCGCCGCCGCCTGCAGACCAGCTCGCGTCGCGTGCTGCTGCGTGGCGAGAGACTGGCCTGGTGGCTCTGCGCGACGCGGGTCTGGCGAGCGTGCCTGCCGAAGTGTGGGCTGTCGGCGAGTGCGCGAGAGGCCTGGATTTGCACGGAAACGCGGCGCTGGAGGCGGTGCCGCCGCAGCTTGCGCAGCTGAACGGCCTCACGCGGCTCACGCTGAGCTCCTGCGGCCTGCGCCAGCTGTCCTGGGAGGCGCTGGGCTCGCTTTCGCAGCTGACGGTGCTTGCTCTCGACGGCAACGCGTTGACCGAGCTGCACGAGGATGTAGGACGCCTCACTGCGCTGAAGAAGCTGACGCTGTCGCGCAACCAGCTTCATAAACTGCCCGCCGCGCTAGGCAGCTGCGCTCTGACGCACCTGGACGCTTCGCACAACTCGCTCGCAGCGTTGCCGGCCGAGCTGGGTGCGTGCGTACACTTGGAGGAGCTGCACCTGGCCAGCAACCGCCTCACTGCACTGCCGGCTGCTTTGGGAGACTGCGCGCGGCTGGCTGTGGTCGACGCAGACGGCAACGGCATTGCAGCTGCCGGCGTGCCCGATGCGCTTCTGCGCGCGCCATCGCTGCACACGCTGTCCCTGCACGCCAACCCTGTGACCCTGGACCAGCTGCGCGCCCTCCCGGGCTGGCCAGACTTCGAGAGGAAGCGCGTCGCCAAGGTGAACCGCGCGCTGGGCGGAAACGTGCTGAATGCCAGCTCCGCCTTTGACGAGGGCAGTGATGCTATCATGCGCACCAGATGAATGTCACTCGCTGCCGCTCGCCGCTTCTTGCTTCCACGTCCAGGGCGGCATCCCCGTGCAGGCGATGCCGCCGGGCGTGCAGGCACTCTCCGTGCACGCGTGGCACTTTGCGCTCTTGGGAGACAGGCCGCATGCCATTGCGCAGTGCGCCTCCGCGCAGTCGTAGTAGGCGGCCCAGCAGCTTCCGCAGGTTTGTGAGAAGTGGTAGCGCTTCTGCACGCAGGCTTCTGTGCACTCTGCTCCGGACAGCGAGCACTCCTCCAGGCAAGCTGTCACGTCGCCGCGCAGGTGCTGACTATTGTCCCGCCACACGGTGGCGTCTGGCGCGTTGCCGCAAGCTCCGCGCTCAGCGGCGGTGTAGGTGATCGGCTCGCTGCGTGCCAGCTCGTTGTGGTCATCGCTGGCCAGCAGCAGCAGCGTGGTGGGCGTGCCAGGCACCACCCGCTCCGCAAGCGTGAACGCAGTCGCTTCGCCGCACGAGACGGGGAGAGAGAGAGACTGTGTCCCGCTCCACCAGTCGTCCGTCAGCAGCGTGTAGCTGGAGGCGCCGGGAAGCGCATCCCACTGCAACGAGAGGGCGTCTGCGCCCGCAGGCGCAGACAGGCGTGGCGGCGAGAGCATTGCTCTTCTCAACGCGTGCGGCAGGAGCAGCGATAGGCGCAGGGCGGTCGCGGCAGGCAGGCCAAGTAGAAGGAGGGCAGCAGCTTGTGACCGTGGAGCCATCGGCGGCTGGACAGTGGGGGAGGCACGAAAGCGAAGCAAGAGCAGGCGGAGGGCGTGAGTGTAGCGAGTGCAAGGGGTTTTCTTTTGGCAAGCGCTGCTGACACAGCTCTGGTGATTTCGAAGAGCTGCAGGCCCCCACTGAGTAGCGATACACGCAATGCGCAGCCAGGTGTGCCAGAATTGAGGCGCAAGAGAGATGAGCAGTCAGTTGTCGACTTCGTTGTCGACTAATTCCAGAGGCGGCGTGCGTGCCCATCACACAGAGGAGAGCATCACATACCAGATGAGCATCGTGGGCAGGCACAGCGCGGTGGTGAGCGTGGTGCTGGTGGAAAACACCTCCGGCTGGATCTTGAACTCCTTGAAAACCACGAAGCTGCTGACGGCCTGCGGCAGCGCGCCCTGGAGGATCATGATCTTCAGCACGTCGCCCTTGAGGCGGAAGACGAGCATGACCAGCAGGCAGCAGAGCGGGGAAACGACGCAGCGCATGAGCACAATCACCGCCGCGCGCTGGTAGCCGCAGCTGATGATGCCGTGGCAGAATGCGAACAAGCCGAAGTTGAACAGCGAGATGCCCAGCACGCAGTTCTGCAGGTACAGCGACGTTGTGTCCAGGATGTAGGGCAGCGGACGCGTGTGGTCCTTCGCCTTGACCGCCAGCGAGGTGATGACGCCCGCGAAGGCGCCGATGACCATCGGGTTTGTGAGCAGGCGGTCGCGCACGATGCGCAGCACTCGCAGTGCGTGGTTGGCATGCTCGGGCATCGCGTGCCCCACAGCGCCGCTCTCAGCCGCAGCGGGCGTCTCCAAATCGTGCGAGTGCTGCTCCGCCGGCAGCGCCGCAGCCTCTGCCAGGAGCAGGGCGCTGCGCTCTTGGCTTGCTGTGCGAGACAGCGACAGCCGCGGCTTCATTTCCACGGAGCTCACCCGCGCCCCGGACGCCCAGCCAGTGCCCCCACCCAGAGCGCCGCCATCCACTCCCTCCACCCCGTTGCCCGTGCGCGACAGCACGCTGCCGACCACGCCCAGCGCCCAACCGTGCGCGTCAGTGCGCGTCGGCGCCCCGTGCAAGTGCATCGCGCCGTGCGCGTGCTCGCCCACAGACGGCGGCGGCGCTTTGACGCAAAACACCTCCGCAATGACCGCCACGTAGGTCAGGTGCAGAGACACCTGCTCCATCAACAGGAGACTCATCATGGTCTTCACAACGGCGGGGTTGAAGATTGCGCTCAGCACGGGCGTGCCGATGACCACGTAGTTCGGGAATGTGAGCACGCTGTGCATCACCAGGCTGCGCTCGGGCGCCGGGCCGAAGCAAGCCCGAGTGAAGTAACAATAGGCGAAAATGAAAACACCGCTGACGAACTTGAACACCAGGCTGGCAAAGATGATGCTGTAGTCAGCGTCGTACAGGTTGCTGGTCGCAATGTTTCGGAAGAGCAGGCCTGGCAAAGCAAACTGTGCCGAGAGAGAGCGCCATCAGGCCCAGAGGGAGTTGCTCAGGCACCGCAGGCGCGCGCCTTGGCGTTGAACGCGTTCAACCGGTCCAGCAAGAAGTCGTCTGCCATCTTCAAGCGGCCTGGAGGAGAAGAGTGGCACATGAGTGGGACGCGGAAACGCTGCTGTGACCAGGCGAAGCTCCTGCGGCGCTCACGCGCTGCGCACCCGCGGCGTAGCCGACCAGGATGATGAGGTACAGCGGCACCAGCACCTGTGGCAGAGTCGTGGGGTCAGTGCGCACACAACTGACAACCGACTCTGTTATCTTACGCGCCTCCACCATCCTGACATAGGCCGCCGAGTTGGCCGGCATGGTGAGCGCTGCCCGCACCGCAGCACGCGGCCCCGGGTGTCACGCAGAAGAGCAGCTAGCGGTCGCTGGGTGTCTTTGGGCTCCTCAGTCTGCTCCTCTGCTGGAAAGCGGCAGCTCACACAGCTATCTACAGAACAGCATACAAGAGGCCGAAGCACAGAGAAGTCGGAGGACGCGCTTTGCCAAATCGTACGCACGCCTCAGCGCCAGGACTGCAGGAGCGCAGCAGGAGGCCCGCCCCGCCGTGCCGCCTGCCGACACCCGCTCCCCTCTCCGCCTCCGCGATGTCTTGACTCCTGTGAGTGCTGCTGTGCATGAGCGACACTGCAGAGTGCGACGAGGTCGCCTACTTCAGCCAGGACTTCGAGTTTGAGGCACGCAGGAACAGGAAGCCGCGCGGCTTCCCCGACTAACCCAACTGCCTTGCGCTGCGCAGGAGCACCGGCGCGAGGTTGAGGCGGGCAGGTCGGCTGACGGTGAGGCTGCAGAGTCGTCCGAGGACAACAGCGCTTGGGCGGGCGCCGGAGTGCAGGCGGGCGCCTGGGAGGCGTTCCACGAGCAGCACAGGCGCGCGCAGTTTTTCAAGCCGCGGCGGTACCTGCTGCTGGAGTTCCCGCGCCTCTCCGCGCAGCCACTGACGCTGCTGGAGGTTGGCTGCGGCAGCGGCTCCTCTGCGCTGCCTGTGCTGCTGAGGAACCCACAGGCGCGGGTGCTCGCCTGCGACTTCGCCGCCGCCGCTGTGCGCGCGGCGCGGGAGGCTGCTGCGCACGCCGGCATCCCCTCCTCTCGCTTCCTCGCCTTCTGTGCAGACCCGGCCCAGGGCAGCGCAGCCGAGTTCCAGGACGCCGTGCAGCAGGCCGCCGCCGCCGCTGGCTGGGCGCCGCTGGGTGCCCTGGACGCGGTGCTGGCGGTGTTCGTGCTGTCCGCCGTGCCGCCCGCCGCGCTCCCCCAGCTGCTTGCCAACGTGGCTTCAACGCTGCGCCCGGGCGGCGCGCTGCTGGTGCGGGACTACGGCATCCACGACCTGCCGATGCGTCGCTTCGCGCCGTCGGCGGCGCGAGGCCGACACCTGTTTCAGAGGGCGGACGGCACGCTGGCGTGCTTCTTCGACAAACAGGAGCTGGTGGAGTGCGTCATCCAGGGGGCGGCGACGGCGGGCGTGCAGCTGCTCTGCGACGACGCGCAGTGGTGTTGCGTCAGCGTGCGCAACCGGGCCAAGGCGCTGGAAATGCGCCGTGTGTTCGTGCACGCGCAGTTCTCGCGCGCAGTCTGAAAGACAATCACCTCCGTTGCAAGACAGCAACATGTCTCGCGCAGCACAGCGTCGTGCGTGCGGTGTGACGTACGTAGTACTTCGTAGTACAGACTATCTCACAACTGGCCCCCAGCGCCTCCCGTTTTTCACCCTTGTTTTGCACCCATCGTTCTGCACGTCACTGCTTTGCCACCTGCAGCAGCCTGGCGGCAGTGGGAGCGATGTCAGAGCGGCAACGGGGCTCTTCAGCCGGCTTGCTTACGGAGATTGCGCTGTACGCCGTGAGCGCGCTCATTTCCTTCTCGTTGCTCAACAACCTGTTTAAGAAGCTGGACCCCACGAACAGCGAGGCGAACGCGAAGCAGGAGCGCTTGCAGCGACTGGCGGCTGCCCACGGTACTCTTGCGGTGTGCTCACGCGCACGCGCAGGCTGCTGAGAAGAAGAAGGAGCTGTCGGCGAGGCTGGGGAGGGGCGTGCTGCTGAACACGAACCAGTATGAGGACGTGCGTGCTTACGCTGCTGGCGCCGCCGCCAGCAAACCCTCTCGCTCATGCGCCCTCTGCCCGCCTGCGCGCACGCAACGCAGCTCATCGCCTGCGACGTCATCAACCCAGCACACATGAGTGTCACCTTCGACTCAATCGGCGGGCTGGAGAACATCAAGCAGGCATTGGTGCGTCGCCTCGCGCTCGCCTGCCTCGCCTCAGAGGCACGCTGCTGAGGCTGTGCTTTTGAACGCAGCATGACCTGGTCATCCTGCCGCTGGTCCGCCCGGAGTTGTTTCAGCGGGGCAAGCTGCTGAGCCCGACGAAGGCGCGTTGCGTCCCGAGGCTGCGTCCCGCTGTCTCTGCTGACGCTCTGTTGCGCGTGGCGCAGGGCGTGCTGCTGTACGGCCCTCCCGGCACGGGCAAGACGATGATCGCCAAGGCTCTGGCCAAGGAGAGCGGCGCCTGCTTCCTCAACGTGCGCAGCGCGGCGCTGCAGAGCAAGTGGTTCGGTGACGCGCAGAAGCTGGTCACCGCCGTGTTCACGCTCGCCTGGAAGATCCAGCCCTGCGTCATCTTCATCGACGAGATCGACAGCTTTTTGGGCACGCGCAAGTCCAACGAGCACGAGGCCGTCACCAGCATGAAGACGGAGTTCATGGCGCTCTGGGACGGCTTCCTGACGGACAACAACGCGCGCGTGCTGGTGCTGGCCGCCACCAACCGACCGTGGGACATCGACGAGGCCATCCTCCGTCGCCTGCCCCGCGCCTTCGAGGTTCCCCTCCCCGACGCGCAGCAGCGCCAGCGCATCCTCTCCGTGCTGCTGCGCGGCGAGGACGTGGACGAGACGCTGTGGGCGGACAGGGACGGCGCGCTGGAGCAGCTGGCCAAGGCGTCTGAGGGGTATAGCGGGTCGGACCTGCAAGACCTGTGCAAGCAGGCCGCCATGCTGCCCATCCACGACCTGCTGGAAGAGGAACGCCTGGAGCGCGCACAGGCGGGGGAGGGCGCGCTGCTGCCCCAGCGAGAGCCGCGGGCGCTAAGCGCGGAGGACTTGTTTGCCGTGCTGGAGGTGCGTCCGCGTCCGCAGCGTCTCACTCGCGTTTGGCACATCGCGCTGACGGAGAGTCTCTTCGCCGCAGAGCGCTCCGCCACCCTCGGCCGAGGCTGCGGCCGCCTACCACCGCAGCGTGATGCTCAACCAAAGCCTGCGCAGCGCAGGGCCGCCGCGCAGGGCCAGCGCACCCCCCGGAGGCCCTCCCCCAGGCGGCGGCGAAGACGGCGTGGACCTGTCCGCCCTCCTGGCGGCGCTGATGAGCAGCATGAACCAGGCGGCTGCGCCCGCGGCTGGGGCCACAGCAAACGGCAGCGCCCCCACGCCGGCTGCTGCAGGCCCCAGGCTGCCACCACGCGGGCCTGGGCGGGATGCGGGCCGTCCACCCAGCTGGCACGATGCGCCCGAGGCGTGATTGTGGAGAGAAGCGAGTCTGTCTGAAACAGTCAAAGCCATACGTCATACACCGTGCCCTCTTCCCCCACCGTCGTCACCCTCCGCGACGCGGTGCCCCTTGCAGCAGTCTCCGCCATCTGCAGGTCAGAGGGCAGCGTGCTGCGCAGGAGGGACAGCGCGTTGCCTCCCATCACAGCCCCCAGGTCAGCCTCGGACAGCCCCTCCTTTCGCAGCGCAGCCCCCAGCAGCGCCATGCCCCGCGCGCCCAGCGCCGCGGGCAGCACCACCCCCCCGTCCCAGTCCGAGCCCAGCGCCACGTGCTGCGCGCCGATGGAGCGCAGCAGCGCCGTGACTCGCGAGGCCACATCGCGGATCGGGTCCGCGTCCACCGCGGCGCCGCTGGGGTCCACGCAGGCAGCGAAGCTGACGCCGACCACACCGCCCGCGGCTGCGAAGGAGGAGAGCGTGCGGTCGTCCACCACGGCTACGGGAGCGCCCGCTTGGCCGGGCGGGCGGCCCAGCGCTCCGCCCGCGCGAGCGCAGCGCTGCGCCGCGGAGGCCGGCACGACGTGCGTGAGCGCCATGGGCTTGGTTGCCACGGCTGTGGCGTGGCGGATGAGCGCATCGCTGGAATGGGAGAGGTCCACAAGTACGCCCAGCTCCTGCAGGCGCCCAAGCAGCGCCAGTCCCCATTCGCTGAGCCCCGGGTCCGCATCGCCGTGGGAGGCGGGGGGGTCGTGCGCGCTGCGTCCGCATGCGTTGGCGCGCGCGTGATGGAGCGCCACCGAACGCACGCCTCGCTCAAACAGAGCGTCTGCAGCCGCCACAGCGTCTCTGCCCTCCATCGCCTCGGCGCCCTCCACCGCCAGCACGGCGGCTGCGAAGCGGCATCCCGGGGGCCCCTCCTGCGCGGCGCAGAGTGCCCTTTGGACGACGAACAGCTCCAGCTCATCTCGGCTGGTCAGCACCTGCAGCGCCCCGCCGCTGCGCGCAGCCGCGGACCAGGCGCGCCGCAGGGAGTGCTCCAAGCGGGCGGCGGGGGAGTACAAGGCGCGGAGAGGGGCGCCCTGGAGGAGCAGGGAAAGCGCCGCAGCCGCGTCGCTGCGACCGTGACCCTCTCCGGCAACGCCCGACGCGCCCCCGGTGCCGCACAGCAGGCCGCCCAGGGAGCTGTGCGCGCTGCGCCCGGGGCAGCCGACGCCCAGCGGCGCGTTGGGCAGAGAGGTGAAGACTGGGCACAGAGGGGTGCCTCAGACGAAGTAGCTCACACGGGGGGCGGCGCACGCGCACCGCTCAGGAACTGCACGGCCACGTGTCCTTCAAGCAGGCGCGGCAGGTCCTGCACGGCTTGCGCGTGAGGGCGTGCGAAGGTGGCTGATGAGTAGCATGCGGGGACGCACCACCGCGCTGCGCGTGCACCTCCGCCAGCTGCACCTCTGCTGTGCGCGCGTCTGCGGCGGGTTCGGGTCAGCAGCGTTGCGGCGCGGCGACAGCGCAGCGTGAGCGCGCGCCAGGAGGTCCCGGGAGGAGAGCAGCGAACTCGCGTGCAGATCAGCTGTGAAGCGCAGCCGGGCGTGTGCAGGCTTCTCCTGGGCCAGCGACGCCTGCAGCAGCGCCTCGGGTGGCCCCACGCCGGCGGGGGACAGGAAGGCGTTGGCGCGGGAGCGCAACACGTCAACACAGCCCCGCCAGTTGTAGGCGAGCAGCAGCGCAAACAACGCGCCCTTCCAAACCGCCACGCCCATGCTTTATAGAATGCGCAGGGCGGCGCGCGCTGGATGGCGTTCGATTCGTAATTGATTGTTCGTTAGTAGAACGGCAATCCGTTCCCCGCGCCTATAAGCAGCAGCCCGCCTGCTCCGGGATGGCGCGCTGCGTGGGGCCATCGTAGGTGTTTCTGCTGCTGAATGTGTCCACGAGCAGCGCCTGCGGCGGCCCCGCCCAAAAGTCGCGAACGCAGTGCACCACCCGCTCCAGCACCACGTCACTATCCGTGTCTGGAGGCGCGCGCAGCACCGCAGCCAGCGTGGGCGCCATGCGGCTGTCCGCGCGGAGCAGGTAGTTGCTCAGCTGCTTTAGCTTACCCAGGCGAAAGCGCGACGTCTCAGTTTCCGTGCGACCGCCGGCAGCCTTGGCGCTGCGCGGCAGAGGCGCGCGGGTCAGCTCCTGGTAGTAGCTGCGGACGAACGCCTCGATGGAGGCGGCCTCTGAGCCAGGGTCCACGGCAGGGCCACGCCCAAACGCAGCCCTGATGCGCCGGAAGATGAGCGGGTCCTGCGCCGCGCCCCGGCCAACCATGATGCCCGCGCATCCGCTGAGTGCATGCAGCTCCCTGGCCCTGCAGGCGGACGTGACGTCCCCGTTGCCAACCACGGGCACGCGCGACAGGCGCACAGCGCGGCGGATGAGATCCCAATCGGCGGCGCCGCTGTATCCCTGCAGCCGCGTGCGCGGGTGAAGCGTCACCAGCGCTGCGCCCGCGTCAACCACCGCCGCCAGGTTGCGCTCAAAGTCGCTCGTGTCATTGAAGCCGGCGCGCAGCTTGACGCTCACCACCGCGCCGTGCGCAGCGGCAGCGTCCGCCATGGCGCGCACGCAGGCGTGCAGCAGCGCGGTCTCGCGCAGCAGCGACGAGCCGGCGCCCCGCCCAGTCACCGTGTTCGCCGGACAGCCGCAGTTGAGGTCTATACGCTGCGCGCCCAACGTGCCAGCCAGGTGCGCCGTCGCGGCGGCCAAGAAGCCGGCGTCGCTGCCCATCAGCTGGGCCGCGAGCGGTGTGTCGCCCAGCTCACGACAGTCGTAGGCGGCGCCTGTCAGTCGCGCCGCCGACTTGCGCAGGTGAGCCTCCAGCGGCGGCGCCACGCCAGGGATGCGGATGAACTCGGTGCACGCCTCGTCCAGGCCGCCCGTCGTCTGAGACAGCGAGCGGCGGAAAGCTCGGTCGCCCAGCCCCTCCATCGGGGCCAGGAACAGAGGCGGAGAGGCGGCGCTCAGCAGCGCCTCGTAGCGCTGCGCAGGGGTCTGCGCGCTGCAGCGAACAAGTCTGAGCCGCAGAGCTGCGGCGTGCGGCCGCGCTGGCGAGCGAGCGCAGCACTGCATCGCCGCAAGCACGGGCTGGACTCGCTGCTCACTCGCCCGAGAGACTCCGAGACGTGCAGGCGCCCATTGCGAAGGCGGAGGCAGAGAAGAAGAGACTTTCGGCGGTACTACTACGGGCGGCCGCAGGCGGGACTGACCTGTCTCTATGCACCCCTCCGCGTATCGAGTCGACGTGCGCATCACGGGGTGCATATCGCACGCGGCTGATAGACTCTGAGTGCTAGTTGTTGCTACTGCCAGTTGTGAGTTGACAATGCTCGTGCAGTTCACCGCCCAAGTGCCGGTGGCTCGCGCGGCCGCCTGGGCCTTCGTGGCCGACTTCAAGAACATCGGCGCCTGGGACCCAGGTGTCAAGAGCGCAGTGCAGGTGCGGGAAGAGGAGGAGGAGACTGAGCGCCACCGCAATGCCACCGCCTTTTTGCGTGCTGTTTGCGCGCTCACCGGCCTTGCAACAGCTGTCGCAGGGCCCTGCTGGCATGGGGAGCACCTACGAGTTGGTTACGCTGTTCAAGGGGAAGGAGTCCACCATGAAGTACACGGTGGCACACTGGGACGCGCTGAACAAGGTCACAGTGACAGGAGACAGCAGCACCGTTGCCGCGGAGGATACTATCACGTTCAGCGACGCACCCACTCCCGGACACACGACCATCGCCTACAGCGCCGACATCCGGCTCAAGGGCCTGCTATCTCTGTTCACCTGGGTCGTGGCTGGCGACATAAAGGCGCTGGGCGCGGACGCCAAGGCAGGCATGGAGAAGGCATTTGCAGAGGGCAAGCATCAGGCGTGAGACGACTGAGGAGATTCATTGGTGTGAGAATTGATTTGCTCGGTGATCGCTGACCGGTGTGGCTACAGCTGCGCCAGCGCCGCGGGCAGCGAGAGCTGCGTCGATGCTGCCACCGCCCGTGCAGCTAGATGCGCGTCTCGCGCCAGGCCGGGCACGCGTCGCCAGCCCAGCCACTGCCACCACCATTGTGCATCGATGCGCGTGCGCTGCTTCGGCGAGTGCGCCACGGGGCTGAGCTGCAGGCGCAGGCGCAGGCGGCGCAGATGCCCCACGCCGCTCCATTCAATCTCCCGCGGTGGCGCGTAGGCGGTGACCCGCAGCCGCACCAGGTCGGCCAGGGGCGCGCCGAACAGCAGGCGGTATGTTGACCCCACGCGGATGGGCCGCTCGTCCGGCACGTAGTTCGAGACGTGATGTGTCTGTCGGAGTGGTGTCAGCGCGTTACGGGAGGAGGAGCTCAGTGAGGCAGGGCCCACACCACGACCCCCCCTGGCTCCCAGCAGAGGTGCAAGCATGGGCGGCGCACGCGCTGCAAGCGCCAGGCGCGTGCGCCAGAGTCGCAGTCGCGGCACTTCTGCTGCGACACGGGCTCGCTTTCGCACGCACCCACTTGGTTGCGCCTCGCACCAGCGGGTGCCATACGGACGCGTTCTGTATGTCTGACAGGAAGCGGAAGACCTCATCGATGGGAAGATCAACCTCCACGGCGGTGCTCGTGTGGCTCACAGCCTTGTCGTCGTCGCAGCGGTACATTGCGAAGAGCAGGGGGTGCCCAGCTGGATGACTCGTCCCAAGGTCCAGAAGGTCCAAATCTCTAAAAAGCATGGGCGGGCCCTTGGCCTCAGTCGCCCTCGCCTCCGTCGCCTCATACACACGCCGCAATGGTGACATCCAACTGGACAGTGACAGTGCGAGGTGCATGCCGCCCTCGCGCTGGCGCACTGCCGCATTTCCGCCCGCGCACGAGACAGCCGCTCAGCGCTGAGGCTGCCGCATCGCAGGCACTCCCGAACACGTGCGCGCGTATTTGAGCGACTACGCCAACGCAAACTACTGGACGCCGGCTGTGAGCAAGTCGGTGAGCGAGTCGACGCGTGTGCCTGCGGGGCAACTCCAGCTCACCGCATCCGCACTTTCAGAGCAAGGAGACGGGCGCCGGTAACAAGGTCAACTGGGAGCTCTCTTTCCGCGACAAGCCGTGCCATGTCAAGTGGAAGCTGAAGCAGTCAGAGGCGAAGAACAGCGTGGTGGTCAAGGGCAAGATGAGCATGGACGTCGCCTGGTGGTTCTCGCCAATCACAATCAAGCTGATCGACGCCTACTACGTGACCGCGGTCCCTGGCGACTTGAACCAGAGCGTCGTGGAGTATTTCGGTCGAGTGCACGGCAAGGGGCTCGGGAAGCTAGTGGCGCCGTTCATCAAGGACGACTGGCGCCGCGTGAAGGAGGAGGCGCGCGCGGGGCTGCTGGCGCGCCTGGGAAGCGTGCCGCCGAGCGTGCCGGGCGCCATCGCCACAGCCATCACGGAGGGCGGCCCCGCGGAGTTCAAGGCGCCGCCGACGCCCATTCGCGGAGCGGAGCAGAGGATGGAGACGCTGGAGAAGTAGAGCATAGCACAGAGGACCAAAAGTAGAACTAGTGATAGGTGCGAGCAACAGGGCGCGCCTCATCTTGTCCGGCGCAGCGATGCCACGAAGAACGCGTCCGTGTTGAGCATCTGAGAAGACAGAGCGAGACGGCCGTGCGCAGCCGGCAAGCCCAGAGCCTGCGCGCCAGGCAGCTCCGCCGGCTGGAAGCAGTGCGCTGTGCTGTGTGCGCCGAGGAAGGCGTCCACCACGGCCTCGTTCTCTTGGCGCGCCAGCGAGCAGGTTGCATACACAAGCAGGCCCCCGGGACGCACGCGCGCCGCGTTGGCGTGCAGGATGGAGAGCTGCGTTTGCGCAGCCTGCGAAACAGCACCGGGGGTGAGCTGCCAGCGCAGGTGCGGCGCGCGGCGCCAGGTGCCGCTGCCGGTGCAGGGCGCGTCGACCAGCACGCCGTCATAGAGTCGGCCTTTGCTCTGCCCCGTGCGCGAGGTTGCGATGCGGTCAGCCAGCCCAGCGCGCTGGGCGCGAATCTGGAGCTGCTTGAGCGCGGAGTCGCGCACGTCCTCCGCGTCTACGTGTCCAGACGCGCCCAACAGGCTCGCCAGCTGCAGGCTCTTCCCGCCCGCGCCTGCGCACGCGTCCAGCCAGCGCCCGCCCGCGGACGGGGCGACCGCGGCCAGCAGCGCCTGGCTGCCCGCGTCCTGCACCTCGAAACAGCCGGCTGCAAACGAGGGCGCAGCCGTGACGTCCACCACGCCCTCGGAGCGCACCTCCCAGCAGCCAGGCAGCACCGTGGCGTGCAGCGAGGCGCCCAGGGCCAGCAGATCCGCAGCTACGGCCTCCGGGTGGGCGGCTCGGATGTAGAGCGGCGATCGCGACAGAGCCAGCTCCGCGCGCGGAGGAGCGCAGCTGGTCTGCAGCCAGCCGGGCAGAGCGAGCTCGCTGGCTGGGCAGAGCTGCTGCTGGTTTTGCGTGAAGGCCTGGAGCACTAGTCGCGCCTCCTCCAGACTGGACGCTCGTGGGGGCAGGCTGTCCAACGCGCCGCTCGCCCGCAGGCGCCTCACCTCCGGCGTGTCATCAGCCAGCCAGGCCGTGCACAAACTGCACGACTCGGCGTCCTGAAGCAGAGGCTCCAGCCAGCCCCAGTGGCGCACCGCGGTGAAGGCGAGTTCGCGATAAAGCCGCCGCGAGCTGGAGTTATAGCGCCGCTCGCCGGCGAGCTCACGCACGCGGCTGGGCAGATTCGGGTCGCTGCGCACAGCGGGCGCCAGCGCCGCAAGCACCGCAGCCGCCGTGGCTAACTGGTGCTGTGCCAGACGGAGCTCCTTGTCTGCCGCGGACACGCCGCCAGAGGCGCCTCGGCATCGCAGCGCAACGCGGCGGACCACTCTGCATGTCAACAGCGCAGGCGCAGGGAGCAGCATTGACCCCTCTTGTTCAACTCAACACTCAGTTATGTTCGAAATCATGACTCATCTCGCCTCCGCATTCGACGTATCGGGTCATGGCTGACGCCTCCTCGTCTGAGTCTGACGAGGGCAACGGGGGCCGCGACGGGCTGCGCGGGCGCTGGGCGCGCGCCACCAGTGCGCTCTCCGCGGCGCTGTCTGAGCGCGACTCGGCGCTGTGCGCGCTGTCAGAGCTGCGTGCGGAGGTGAGCGCGGCGCTGGCGGAGGCCACGCAGAGCACCAATGCTGCGCTTCTGAGCGGCGAGCAGCGAGCCTCCCAGCAGCGCAAGAAATACCGCCAGCGCTGCGCGGCGTTGGAGGCGGCGGGTGCAGCCGCAGAGCGTCGCGTGGCGGAGCTGTCTCAGCTGTGCGAGCGCGCCAGCGCACAAGCCACCGGCGCGTCGGACCGCTGCACGGCGCTGCAGCGCGCGCTGGGCGCCGCCGAGGAGGCGACCCGCGCCGCCGTTGCGTGCGCCACCGCGGAGGGGGAGGCGAGGGCGGAGAGCGCCTCGCGCGTGCTCCGCGAGCGCTGTCAGCATCAGCTGACTGAGCTCAACAAGGAGGTGTGTGCTTACCGGGCTTTTGTGTCTCGCGTGGCGGGGCCCACAGCCTCGGCGGACGCAGCCGCGCGGGAGAGCGAGGCGCTGCGTGGCGCGCGCGAGGCGCAGCGGCAAGCGGAGCTGCGCAGCGAGGAGGCGCAGAGCAGCGCTGCTCTGGCTGAAGCCTCCGCCGCCGCCGCGCGCGCCCGCGCGGACGAGGCGCAGCGCGGCGCGGCGCAGCAGAGCGAGGAAGCTGCGGCGGCCCGGGAACAGGCGCGGCAGGCGGCGGCGAGCGAGGCAGAGGCGCTTGCAGCGCAGCGCTCGGCGGAGCACAGTCTGGCGGCCACGGGCGAGGAGCGCCAGTCGCTGCTGCGCCGTTGCGAGGCGCAGCGGCTGTGCGCTGAGGCGCTGCTTGGAGAGCTCTGCGCGTCGTTGACTGTCCCTTCGGGCGCCGTCACGCAGCTGCTGGCGCCCTCCGCTGACCACGACCACGCCCACGCCACGCGCGCCGCCGCTGCCGCCGTCGGCGCCGCGCTGGCTGGCGCGCTGATGGCTGGCGCGCGCGCAGCCGCCGAGCCGCTGGAGGCACGCCTGCAGGCGACTGAGAGCGAGGCGGACGAGCTGCGCGCCCAAAGCTCTGCGCTGCGCGCCTCGCTCCAGGAGGCCCGCCGCGCGGCGGCGCGGGCGGCAGAGGAGTCTGACGGCGCGCATGCGCTCGCGCGGGCGGCCGACGCGCGCTCACATGAGCTCTCACATGAGCTGGCCAAGGCGCTGGCGGCGCTGCGCGATGACGTGGCTGCAATGGAGTCTGCGCGCCAGAGCGAGGCCTCTCAGGCGGCTTCGCAGCTGGTCGCGGCCGCCATGGAGCGTGACCTGGCCCTGCAGCAGAGCGCCTCGCTGCGGCGCGCGCTGGCGGAAGCTACCGCCGCAGTCGTGGGCACGCCACCGGCCCCGGGCAGCGTCATGGAGCGCGCCATGCGCTCGCTGCTGGTCGAGTCGTGAAGATGTCGAGTGTAACTAACGTAACGTGTCTAAAACGCGCAGCTCAGGCTCCAGCGCTTGGTCATTCGCAGGCGCCTCCGGTATCGCTCAACGCTTCAAGCGCACTCCACAAGTCAGCCACTCGTGCCCTATTGACGCCCAGGTCACCCCGCCCCAGGCGCAGCTGGCTCTGCGCCTGCACCCGCGTCCGCTCCTCCAGGCAGCCGAGCAACAGCCAGGTGTCGTCCGCGAAGCCCCACAGGCGCGACACAAAGCGCAAGTGGAGCAGCACGGCACCGCCGACCTCTCTGCGCTCGCCAAGCAGCGAGCCCCGGTGCGCCGCCGCCCAGCGCAGCGCCTCGGCCGCGACCAGCCTGCGCGGCGCGTGCAGCCGCAGCGGCCTCAGCAGCACAGCGCCGCGCTCCTCCGCGACGCGCGTGCAGCCGTCTGGCAGCCAGGCTGGGCAGGCTGTGGGCCACTCAGCAGGCGGGTCGGGCGACGCCAGGCGCACGAGGAGCAGCAGGCAGCAAGCGACGCCCAGCAGCGGGGGGGCGAATGCAGCAGCCTTCTCGCGCAGCCGGGACCCGGGCGCCTCTCTGCCCAGCAACTCGGCCCAGTCACGGCGATAGGTGCCTACGAGCAGCGGCGTCCCTTGCCACAGGGCGCAGGCCACAGCCGCAGCGCCGACGCAGACGCCAAATGCGTTGCTCCAGGACCACGCCAGCACCAACTCTAACAGACCAACGGTGAGCAGGCCCGAGGCTGCCAGCGCCGCGCCCAGAGGCAGGCCCATGCGGCGCCTGTCGCTCTTGGAGCGCATTGACCACGGAAGGCGGGGGGAGGGAGGTGCCTGGCGATCCTGTCGTACGACGACACGACGGGACGACGGCCAAAGTCTCTGTTACTGACTGCTGCCTCCGCGGGGTCTGTCCCATGGCGTCCACGCGGCCCACCACTCGCGCCGCGTCCAAGGCTGACGCGTCGGTGATGACCAAGCCAGCGGCAGAGGTGGAGGAGTCGACCGAGGTGGTGTGCCGCGGCTTGCTCACTCTTGGCGAGACGGACGCGTACGACGCGCCCGCAGCCGCGCCGCGACTGCATCTGGCGTTGGGCCTGGTGGCCGTGCTCCCGCTGCTGCTGGACGTGCCAGCAAACGCAGCCATCGTAGCGACTCCCACGCTTACCATCCTGGCGGGCGCCTGGCGCAGCGTCAAGTCCTCTCCGCCCACGGAGACCATGACGCAGTCGGACGCCATGCGCTTTCCCATAGTCGGGAGGTGCGCAGCGCGTCGGGGGCTGCACTTGTGCTAGGGTTGATTGGCCGCACCTCACGTGCGCCTGTCCCCAGCTGCTTCCTGTTCGGCCTTTTCCTGCTCTTCAAGTTTTTCAACAAGGACCTTATAAACGCGGTGCTGACCGCCTACTTTGTGTTTCTGGCGCGTGCAGGCGCTCGCCTCGGGCTCTCCGTCGCCTCACACGCGCGCACAGGGACTGGTGGCCGTCTCAGTCACCCTGGCGCCCTTCGCAGCAGACGCCATGCCGCGCCGCCTGGCGCGCCGTACGGTGCGTCCGTGCGCGCCGGCGCGTCCGCGTGTGGGGCTGACGCTGCTTTGCCAGCTGTCACTGGGCACGCTCAAGCTGCCCTCCTGGGTGAGTGACCCCATGGAGCTCACCGCCAGCGTGCCGGAGCTGTGCTGCGGCGCGCTGGCGGCGCTGCTGTGCACCTGGTACGTGGCGCACAAGCACTGGCTGGCCAACAACGCGCTGGGCTTGGCGTTCAGCCTGCAGGGGCTGGAGCACATCTCGCTGGGCAGCACGCAGAACGGGGCGCTGCTGCTGTGCGGGCTGTTCCTGTACGACGTGTTCTGGGTGTTCTGCACGCCCGTCATGGTCTCTGTCGCAAAGTCATTCGACGCCCCCATCAAGCTCCTGTTCCCCCGCCCGGGCAACGCCGCCGCAGCCGCAGCCTCCATCGCCGCCAGCGTCGTGGAGGTTGTGCACGAGGTTGCCGACGCAAAGCCCTCAAAGCCGTTCAACATGCTGGGCTTAGGTGCGCAGATCTCACGCGTCGATGCTGCGCGTGCCCGCGCTGACCCGCCGCGCAGGCGACATTGTGATCCCGGGCATCTTCCTGGCTCTGATGCTGCGCATGGACGTTGCGCGCGCCGCAGCTGCGCCCAAGAAGGGGCCCAAGCCTGCGCGCTACTTCCAGGCATCCGTGGTTGGGTACGCGCTGGGCCTGGGCACCACCATTGGGGTGATGAACGTGTGGAATGCAGCGCAGCCTGCGCTGCTCTACATCGTGCCCGCCGTGCTGGGCGCGGTGCTGGGGCGCGCAGCGCTGCTGGGCGAGTTCATGGCTGTGCTGCACTGGAGCGAGGAGGCGGAGGACAAGTCGGGGAGCGAGGGGGAGCAAGAGAATGCGGAGGGCTGGGTCAAGCTCTCAAACTCCAAGAAGGTTAAGTGAGCGCGCAGAACGGATTGAACACAAGCGGATGAAGTCGCAGAAGATACTCAAACAGCGCAGTGCGTCCAGTTGTCGTCGCTCCGCACTGCAGAGAAGTATTGCTGCTCACTATAAGCGATTCCTTGAGCGTTCGACCTCACTCAAGCTTCCCCCGCCTTCCCTGTAGACGCCGCATGGGCACATAGCGCAGCCTAGCATGCTCTCCTTCCTGAGCCCGCGGCGCAGCGCGGCCGCTCCGCCCGCGTCCCCGCCCTTTTTCGCGCTCCGCGTTCTGGCCTCTCCCGAGCCGCGAAGAACACGCCGCGCTGTGGCGTCTCCCGAGCCGCCCCGCGCCGCCCAACGACGCGGCCGGCTGCGTCGTCTGCTCTCCCTTCTGCTGCAGTTTGTTTGGCTGCTTTTGCCGCGGGGCGTGTTGCCCTTCGCTGCGGGCGCGCTGGCCGCGACGCTGCTGCTGGAACACGGCGACGGCCGTCCCAGCGAAGGCGGCGAGCTGGCGCAGGCGCTGTCGGCCACTCGCGCGGCGCTGCTGGCCTGGCACGCAGCCTTTGCGCCGTCGCTGCGTGCGCTGCTCTCCGCCGCGACAGCCGCAGCGGCGTCGGTGCCTCCCGAGGCGTACGCGCTGAGCGTGTGCGCTGCGCTGGGCCTGGCGGCGCTGTGGCGCGCCTGGCGTGCGCTGAGCGCCGCCGTTGCTTGCGTGTGCCGTGCAGCCTCTCGCCACGGCTCGACGCTGCACGCCTCCCTGGCGCGTCGCAGCCGCTCCGCAGCCTCGCTGGCGCCGCACGCGCTCACGCTGGGCGGCCTGACGCTGCTGCTGGCCGGGCTGCCTGGCGCGGCGCTGGAGGCGCTGAGCAGCCGCACCAGCCTCGCGGTGCTCACGCTGGCGCTGCCCGGCTGCTGCTCGCTGCTGGCGCTGCGCTCCTCCTCCCCGGGCCCGGCCAGCGTCACCGCCTGGCTGCGCTACTGGTGCGCGGTGGCGCCCGCGCTCGCCGCGCTGGAGCTGCCGCTGCTGCGCCTGGCGCAGCTGTCGCGCCCCGCGCGCTGCGCCTGGCTGCTGCTGCTGGGCTGGCTGGCGGCCCCCTGGACGCGGGGCGCGGAGGCGCTGAGCGAGCTGCTGGCGCCTCGGCTGGCGCCGCTGGCAGGGCGCCTGGGGGAGGGGCGCCTGGGCCGCGGCGCGCACTCGCTGCTCTCGCTCCTGGCCGCCAGGGGCTACCTGCCCGCGCCGCTGGCCGCCTCGTGCGCCCACGCGCTGCGCCACTGCACCCCGGCGCTGCTGCTGTGCACGGCTGCGCTGCTGGCTCCCGGCGTGGCGCTGCTGCTGGCCACGCCTCTGGCGCAGCTGCTCTGCCCCTGCGCGGCCAGCCTGGCGGCACTGCGCCACGGGCGGGGCGCGGACGGCGCAGCCTTCCAGCGGGGCGCGCTCACATACTGGGCCGTGCACGGCGTGGCGTCGGCGCTCGCCGCAGCGCCCTCCGTACAGCAGCTCATCCTCTGGCTGCCCATGCGCCGCAGACTGCGCCTCGCGGCGGTGCTGCACCTGCAGCTGCTGGGCGGAGCGCCGAGGGTGGCGCAGATCGCGGTGCGTGTGTTGGCGGGCGCCGCTGGGGCGCTGCGTAAGGGGCTGGAACAACACGCTGTGCGTGCGCAAGGGTCGGGACAGGAGCCGGGCGACCCCGACCAAGACTGGAGGCCCAGAACGGGAGACATGCCGCTGGAGGCGCAGGGCACGCTGCGGCGGCGAGCGCGCGCTGAAGAGCCACACGCTGCCGCTGCTGCTCAGCTGAAGCGCGAATAGGGCGACGGACTGATGAAGACGGCTCAACTCTGATGAGCCTGCCAAACATCCCAGCAGTTCCCAAAACAAATTATGCGTGCGTGCCAACATCCCAACAAAGAATGCAATTTGAGTGCCCCTGCGGCTGCCCGCGCGCCATGGGCGCCTGTGCGTCCAAGATAGCGGACCAGTCGTCTCAGAAGGATGCCGTGGCGTCCAAGTGGGCCTTCCGGAGACGCTCCAGCGCTGTGAGCCAGGCTACTGAGCGCTCCAGCCTCACACGTCGGAACTCGTTGCGGAGGCTCAGCATGCGCATGTACACGAGCATGCGCATGTACACGTCTTTCGGCCGCGGCGCTCAGGTTGACGTGAAGCACCTGAAGAAGGTGCTGCTTCCTCGCGAAGCATTGCGTGAGACGCTGTTGCACGCTGCGGCGGCTGCGAACGACGCCAAGCACATGGCCGTGCTGCTACAGGCTGGCGAGGCGCTGAACCCGGTCGACGCGTACAGCCAGACGCCGCTGTGCGTGCCCACTTGCCTGCTGCGTACCGCTTGTGACCCACCCTCACGCGCCGCGCGCAGGCACCACGCGGCGCGCGCCGACGCGGGTGCGGCCACGGAGCTGCTGTGCGAGTGCAGTGCGGACCTGACGGCGCGCGACGAGGTGCGTGGCTCTCAGCGTCTGCGTGCGCGAGGTGCCATGTTGCCATGTGTGCGGGCTGCGGTTGCTCTCTCTTCCCATCCCCACTCTCCCGTGTCGAGCTCACGCGCCCGCGCCCCCGCAGCACGGCGCCAGCCCGCTACACCTGGCCGCGGGCGCGGGCGCCGCGGCCGCCACGGCTGTGTTGCTTGAGGCTGGCGCGCCCGTGAACGCTCGCGACACGGCTGGCGCGACGCCCCTGCACGCCGCCGCGCACCGCGGCGACGCGGCTTTGTGCGCGGCCCTGTGTGCGCGCGGCGCCGACCCGGCTGCGCGCGACGGGCAGGGGCGCACGGCGCTGCAGAATGCCGCAGCTCGCGGCTCGCTGGACGCATGTACCGCGCTGCTGCAGCACGGCTCCTCGCCCGCCACCCGCGACCGGCTGGGCGCCACGCCGCTGCACAGCCTGGCCAGCGCGCCCGCCGCGAAGAGCGGCGACGTGCCAGAGCTGCTTGCGCTGCTGCTGCGTCGAGGAGCGGACGTGCACGCGCGCGACTCGGACAAGGCGACGCCGCTGCACGCCTTCGCTGCGGCTGCCCACGCGGAGGCTGTGCGCGCGCTGCTGGCGGCGGGCGCGGACGGCGCCCTCAGAAACGGAGCCGGCCGCACGCCGCTGCACCAGGCGGCTGCGGCCAACTGCGGGGCCGCCATCTCGGCGCTCACCCAGCGCGGCGGCTGCGACTGCGACGCGGCGGACGCGGAGGGCGCGCGGGCGCTGCACTTGGCTGCGGCGGTTGGCGCGATGGACTCGCTGGCGGTGCTGCTGCGCGGTGGCGCTGTGGTGGACGCCCTCGACGGGGCGGCCCTCTCAGCGCTGCACATCGCGGCGCGCAACGGCCACGCCGACGCCGCCGCGCTGCTGCTGTCGCACGGGGCGCCCCACGTGCCGCTCCAGCTCAGCCACACAGGTGTGCCCCCGCCGCTGCACCTGGCCGCCAGCGAGTGCCACGCGGCCACCGCCGTGGTGCTCCTGCAGGATCTGTGGGGCAAACATGCGAAAGCATCAGATGGGGGGCCCATGCCCAGCGCGCTGCACGCGGCTGCTCTGATGGGCTCCACCGTCGCTGCGCGCCTGCTCATCCTCACCGGCGAGGTTGTCAACGCGGTGCACGAGCGCAACGGCGCCACGCCGCTGCACGTGGCCGCGCGCGGCGGGCACACGGACATCGCCGCTGCGCTGCTGAGCGCCGGCGCGGACGCCAACCTGGCGGACCTTCGCGGTGCCACACCGATCATGGCCGCCGCAGTGAGCGGGGCGGTGCCCCTGTGCGAGCTGGTCCTGCGCGCCGGGGGCGTGGTGGGCGCCGCCGACCTGGAAGGGTTCACCGCCATGCACCGCGCCGCAAAGGGCGGCTTTGCGGAGGTTGTGCAGCTGCTGCACGCCTGGGGCGCCGACGCGGGCTGCTGCAGCGCGAGCGGCGTGACGGCGATGCACCGGGCAGCAAAGGCTGGTCAGTTGGATGCGGGGCGGGCGCTGCAGGCGGCTGGGGCGGACCCCCTGGCCAGCACCCCCGGGGGCACCACCCCCCTGCACACCGCAGCCTCCGTGCCCGGCAATAGCGACATGGTGGCGTGGCTGCTGGCCCAGGGGGCGCCGGCGGGCGTGGAGGACGGGGAGGGGTACTCTCCGCTGCACCGAGGGGCTGCAGCTAACGCGGCCGACTGCTGCGCGCTGCTGCTCAACTCCGGCGCTGTCGTGGACGCGCGCACGCTGGACGGGCAGACGGCGCTGCACCGCGCCGCTGCGCACGGCTGCCTGGAGGCTGCGCAGGTGCTGTTCGCGGCGGGCGCGGACGTGAGGGCTGAGGAGCGCCAGGGGGCGCAGCCCATGCACAAGGCTGCGCAGGGGGGCTCCGTGCCCTTCCTGCGCTGGCTGCAGGCGCGCGGCGCCAGCAGCGCGGCGCACGAGAGCGGCAGCGAGCGCCGCGCGCCGCTGCACGCCGCGTGCGCGGCCGGCACGCTGGACGCCACGCGCTACCTGATGGCCAAGGGGGCGTCCCTGGAGGCCAGAGACGCGCGGGGCTGCAGCGCGCTGCACGCGGCGGCGGGGGGCGGCCACGACGAGTGCTGCGCCGCGCTGCTGGCGGGCGGGGCTGCCGTGGACGCCTTGGACCAGCAGGGCCGCTCGCCGCTCTTCGCGGCCGCGCTGCAGGGCCGCACGTCCACCCTGCGCCTGCTGCTGGCCGCGCGCGCCGACTGCTTCCGCGCAGACGGCGAGGGCGCCACGGCGCTGGACTGTGCGGTGGCCGCCGGCCAGGTGCCCTCCCTCGCGCCGCTGCTGGAGCGCGCCGCCGCCGCCGCCGGCGCCGACGCCAAGCAGGACAGCATGCTCCACAAGGCGGCCTTCGCGGGCCACGCGGGCGCGGTGCGGCTGCTGGTCGAGAGCGGCGCCTGTGCCGTGGGCTGCCCCGACGGCGAGGGCAACTCCCCGCTGCACGATGCCGCCAGCGCCGGCGCGCGCGGCGAGGCTGCGCTGGCCACGCTGCTGTCGCTGGGCGCGGACGTGCACGCGCGCGACGGGGAGGGCGCCAGCGCGCTGCACTGCGCAGCCTTCAGCCGCCACCTGCCCTCCATCCACACCCTGGCGCTCGCCGGCGCTGACGCCGCCGCCAAGGACGCAGCGGGGCGCACCGCGCTGCACGCGGCCGCGGGCGCGGGGCTGCCCGGCGCGGTGGAGGCTGCGGCTGCGCTGCTGACGCTGAGCGCGGGCGGCGCGCACGCCAGCCCGCTGCTGGACGTGCGCGACGGGAAGGGCTGCACGCCGCTGCACGACGCCGTCAAGGCTGGCGCCCTGGAC
>Ga0208951_1000120_pt1 | contig 32121 bp, 19 predicted proteins | sample GreLakmeMI27MSRF_FD_187702 | JGI IMG/M metagenome (GOLD analysis project Ga0208951, IMG submission 187702) | Freshwater lentic microbial communities from great Laurentian Lakes, MI, USA - Great Lakes metaG MI27MSRF (SPAdes) | ecosystem: Environmental > Aquatic > Freshwater > Lake | place: Great...
GTGGAGGCTGTGCGCGCGCGCGTGCGGGCCATGATGGACCGCTACCAGCAGACGGAGGAGGAGGTGCGCGCCATCGCCGCGCTGCGATTTCAAACTGACAGCTCGCGCAGGTGCTGCACGCGCTGGCGGTGAAGAGCGGCGTGTTTTCAGGGGCCGAGGTGTTTCTGCAGATGAGCAGCGGCTCACGGTGCGAGAAGCCGCAGAGGCCATGCTTGCATTGAGCGTCATGTGCTGATGTACTGACCCTCCACAGCAACGTGGAGGTTGCCCGCGGCTGGGGCGCAGTGGACGACGATGCGCTCAAGAGACTGGTGCACGACGACGCCAGCAGCCTGCCGCGCAGCGCAGATGCGCTTGTGCAGCTCAAAGGGCGCTCGCGCGCAGACATTGCGGATAGATGCCGCTTCCTGGGCATCTTGCAACTGCGCTCCTGAGCCATGAGTGGACAGTGGAATGCTCACAGGTGGCCCTCTGTGATGTACAAAACGACACGGTAATGCGGTGGCTTTCGACTCATGCCTGGCACTCTGTCGTTACAGGTCCACAGGCACCAGCATGCGCTGTTGTTTCGCGCCCAGCAGCGGCACGCGCTCAGCTGGCCGGTGGCTCAGGCTGCCCGGCGGCGCGCGGGTGCGCAGCTGCGGCGTAGGGGCCGGCCTGCGTGCCTTGAAAGAGAGGTACACGAAGTAGACGAAGCCGCAAGAAAGCACCCCCAGGAGTGCCGCCTCCAGCACCTCCCCCCCCCTGGTCACCCCCCCCACGCTCTGCTCTGTCCCGTACACTCGCGGCAAGCGCGAGTTCACCTTGCGGAACGAATACAACACCGATCCTGCTGCGTCGTAGAAGCTCACGGTGACCCAGCCGCTGGGGGCGCTGCCCGTCGCCTTGCCCGTGAACTGCAGAGTCGCAAAACCCGTCCCGTTGCCGTAACTGTACGCCAGCGACCCAGGCGGACACAGCGCCAGCGAAGGGAGCTCAGCCGACATGGTGGCGTTGAAAACGGCGCCCACGCCTGACGCCACGAAATCCACCCCCGTACCGTTGCCGATCCGAAAGTGCTGCAAAAGCTGGTCGCGCCCGCTCACGTACAGCGCTGCGCCATGTTGCTCCAAGATGGGTAACATGGCCTCCACTAACCCCCAAGTGGGCCCGTGCTCGCCGGCTGAATAAATGGGGTCTGCCCCAACCACAATCAGCCAATCCGCCACGCTTGCGTTGACCACGTGTCCGAACCACTCCCACTGCGCGCTGCTGACCGGCGGATGGTGTTTGGAATTGAAGTCCTGAAGCCTCCGGGATGAGCCGCGCGTCAATCTACGTTCTGCTAGTCGCCGGCGTCGTCCAGAGGCGGGTGGTGGCCCCGCCTGCGCCTGCTGCGCCGACGCGCCGCTGGTGTCGTCGCTCGAGTCGGTGGTGGCCCCGCCTGCGGGCGGGGGCGGCGTGGCTGTACCGGGTGGTGCGGGCCGCGGGTTATTCACCATGTCGCCCGTGAGAGTTACCGTGTCAACAAGAACGAACTGAACGGTGACATCCCCCCCTGGAACCGTCAGCGTGAACGTCTGCCAGAGGCCAGAGTACTGCCACCGCCCCGTAGGCCCCTCAGTGAAGCCTCTCTCGGCCGTAATGTTTCCCAGCCAGTCCGCGTAGCTGCCCACCAAATAGAACGGTACCGAGGCCAGCGCGGGCCCGCTATACACCTCTGCGAAGGTTGCGCTGTAGCGGAGTTGCGTGGCTGCCGAGTCCGTGCCACCAGCTTGGGGCAATGCGCGTCAGCCGATGCCAGCCAGCGCGCAAAGGACGTGAGGAACGCGCCTGGGAGGCCGTTTGGCAGGAAGTTACCGCCTGTGGAGAGGAGGAGCGCCATGTTGGTGGCCTGCGCGACGGCTTCTAGGCTCGCAGCAACCGCCAGCTGCCCCGGCGTGGTGTACGGCGGAACGGAGGTGCCGCCCCAGTTGCCAAGCACGCCCACAGCGAGGCCGGCCGCAGCAGCAGGCGTGCGGTGGGAACCCGACTGCGCACACATGCTCGCCAGGAGCACCAGCCCCAACGCCACGTCCCAGCGCAGCGCGCCCGCCATGGCTACGCGGCGAAGCGGACGCGCACGCGCCCAGAAACACAAGGCGACGTAGCAACGCGAGGGCGAGGGTGAGGAAATTGTACGAGTCGAACAATCGAACAGAAGTCCTCCTTCTGACAAGGCAAGCGTCGCGAGACATGCATGACATCGCACATGCGGTGGCAGTCGTTGGTACCAATCCCATGCGCGCAAGCCTCAAGCGGCAGCGATGGTGGGCTGAGTGGCCGCTTCCGCGCCCTCCAGCCGGCTCTGCGCGCGCAGCAGGAACGCGGCGCGCTCCTGCTGCAGCACCGTGCGCTGCGCTGCGTGGTCGAACAGCTGGCGGGTGACGTCCGCGTGCGCGTAGGAGAGCCGCCGCAGCCGCACCGCAGCAGACTCGCTGAGTGCGCCGTCCTTGACGCACGCCTCCAGCACCTCAGAAAAGTCCAGCCACGCGCTGGAGCCAGCCTCTCGGGTGGGCCCGCCTACGGGGGCGGCTGCGGCTGCCACAGCAGCCGCCGCCCAGGTGCCGGCTTGCGCGCCGCCGTGCGCGGACGGCGCGCCATCTGGTGCGGCCCGCTTCGCTGGCGCGTGCAGCCCGGATGCCGAATAGAACGTGCCATCCGGGTTTCTTGGAGGAAGACCGTCCTCCTCCTCCTCATCCTCCTCTGACAGCCACGCACACTCGTCCTCGTACAACCCGGCCTCTCCGCCGTCCCCACCCCCGCGGGAGGGGAGGCCCGGAGAAGACACCACGTAATCGCCCAAAGCCGCGCTGCGCTTGGGCACTCGCTTACTTTCCTGTACGGGCGCCAGATAGTCCAAACGGGTCTTGCGCCCCATCACGCGCTTCGCCTTGGGCGTCGGGCGCTCTGTGGAAGGGCGACCATGCCAGGCTGCGCGTGAGCGACAGGGGCGCCTACAATGATGACAGCAATGACAGAAGTGACAGCCACCGACAGCGCACCATCGTGACTCTCAGGCGCGCGTTGAGGCAGACCCTTGCGGTCTCGTTTCTGGACACAAGCGGGGTGCGTGATGAGTAAACAGCCGGGGGGCGCAGGTGTCCGTTCACCCCACGGGTAAAAGCGAGCGACGACAGAGCGACTGATGAGCGCTTTACTCTGTCCCAGGAGCGAACAGCGCACGCACCCGCGGCTCGGGTGCCAGCACGGAGGGGAGGGATTCGGAGGAGGAGCTGCGAAGTGGCGGGCGCGTGAGAAACAAGGGCTCCTTGTTGCCAGCACACGTCAGGGCATGCACGCCACAGGCAACACTGCAGTGGCCGCGCGTGCGTCTCGCGGCCGTGACCTGGCGCAATTTGAGCCCAGGCGAACGCGGACGCGCGAGAGCGAGCGCGGGCGCAGCGGATTGCCGAGTGTGCCGTTTGCCGGTTTGGACGCGCGCCAGCTTCTCTGAGCCTCTCCGATGCAAGCACTCGCCGCAGCACATCTCGCGCGGGCGCATATCATGCCAAGAAGCTGTCCACGCACCGGCCCGGGTCCTTGCGCGGAGGCATGGGAGGCTCAGCAGTCGAGAGGCGCCTGACGGCCTGGTCGCACAGTCACAGTGCGTCTTCCAACACGGCCACCTGCGTACCGGAGCTGCTCAGCGCACGCCCCTGTGGCCTAGCACTGCAATGCGAGCGAAAGATTCGCACAGCGCAGAGCCAGAGCAAGTCGTGTCGCGCCCTCAGAGCTCAGACCGCGTTCGCACCTGGAAGCAGTGCCGCTCGCCACACCTAGGCGCTCAACCACTTCGGACAAGCAGCAAGTCGAACCGACAGCCGAGCGGAGGTGTGCAAGGTGAGAGGCGACGAACAACAAGCGAACGAAGCGAAGCGAGCAAGAGTGAGCGAGTCGGACATCGGACATACGCCCCCCTGGAGGAAGAGCGGGCGCAAGTGAGGTTGCGGATTCGTGAGGAGCGAGCGAGGTCGTCGCCGCCCGCTCGCTGCCGCGCGGATGGCAGGCAGACAACATAGTATTTGCATTCCTGGTGCACGCATGGAGCCGCCGGGCTTGTACCGGCTTTCCGAAGAGTCCATCCTTTCCTTCTTGAAGTCACTCACTCACCACGCGCCGCTCGGCCGCGCAAACGGGTTTCCATCCTCCACCGCCACCGCCGCGTGTGGCGTCATCTTAGGCGAGCCGCCAGGCTTAGATGACCCGCTCGCAAAGCGCGGCGAGGGCGGCAAGGGTGGTGGCGGCGGCGGCGGCGGCGGCAGCGCGGGCACGTCTCGCCATATACCGGCGGAGAGGAGCAGGAGGATGGGCCACACGATGACGTGGTTGAGCATGAGCGCCCAGATCCATACGATCCAGGCGCTGCCCAGAGCGCTGCGTCCCGCAGCGGCGTTGACGATGAAGCCCCAGAGCGCGAACACGAACAACACAAAGCTCAGGGCCAGCCCGCCCCGCACGAACAGCCATCGTCCGAGGCGCTCCACGTTAACCGGCACCACCACTGTGAAGAAGTACTCAAAGCCGCCTAGCAGCGTCGCCGTCGCCAGGCCGCGCGTCAGCACGCGCTCCCACCACGCGCGGCACGTGGCCTGCCATGCGGCTGAAGCGACGCTGATCTCGATCGAGGCGGTTGCGAACCCCCCCAAGCCTTCAATCACCATCCCGGTCAGGAGCCGACGCATAGGGCGACCCTGCAACGAATCCAGGGTTCGCGCGTCAGCCAACGACGCGAAAGAAAGCGCATCGCAGCGCCGCATCAATCGCACCGCGAAACCGCGTGCCACCAGCGGCGCGTCCTGAGGCGATGCGCGCGCCAAGAGGCACTCAGGGAACGAGGCGCTCCAAGTGCCGTCGGTGGACGACGCGCGCTGCAGGCGCCGCCCGTCTGCAGAGGCGAGGAGGAAGGAGCGAGCGGAGGAAGGGTCGGAGCCAATCACTGTGAAGAGACCGCTGTGAAGACGCCCGGAGAGCGCGCGACCAAAGGCGCCCACCGGTGGCGGCTGGTCGAGCTCCACAGTAGCGCCAAGACCGGTCGAGGGCACCAGGCGGAGGCGCACGGGGGTGGCGGCAAAGCCCTGTGCGCCCAACTCGTACGCCTGGACATGCACGGTGGTGTGTGCGCCCGGCTGCAGCGGTCCGCCGTGGCCTCGCGCGTAGGAGAAGGAGGCGCCCAGCGCCAGCAGCGGGTGGACGTGCAGAGGAACGTCGCAGGCGCCTCGCTGGGCGGCAGCCTCCTGGCGCTTGCGGCTGCAGCAGCAGAGCATGCGCCAGGCGGTGTACACGCCGCCGAAGAGGACGGTCACCACCAGCGCGCCCCAGCCGACCGCGCTCGTCGAGTAGGAGAACGGCTGGGTGCCTCCGCGGCAGCTCACCAGCACCATCGCGCGTATCGGCACCGGCAACAGCCGAAAATGAGCTGATAAGGATGGCGAGAGAAACTGACGACCTCATCACCTCAAAAAGCGCGTCCGCCTTTGCCTCGAAAAGTGCGTCGCCAGCTCCGTCAAGGCACTTTCGTATGCTATGTATCCTGCCGTCGCTTCAACTCTGCGTCTGGTCTGCGGCTGGCCGCGTCTTGTCTCACGGCGGCGCTTCCGCGCGGCGCAGCAGAAAGTCTGGGTCCCTCGCAAACCGAGCCTCAAATTTGCGAAGCCACAGCTCGAGCACGTTCGTGGGCACCAGCAGCGCGTCACCGCGTGGGCTGGCAGGAAATGACTCCTGAGGAGCAGCGGTAGTCAGAGCGGTGTTGGCAGCTGTGTTGCTGTCTGTCTCCACTCACGATGTATCTGAATAGGTCCACAGCGACGCGCTTGGCGAAGTCGCTGCGCGAGGCGACAGCCGTGGCTTCGCGGCCCAGCAACTCAGCCTGCCGAGACGAGGAGAGTCACCAGCAGCGCCACATGGGAGAAGAGCTGGCGAGGCGACGCACCAGCGGCTCGACCGAGACGCCCAGCTGTGCTCTTCCGGGCGAACAGCCGACAGGCGCACCATCGCTGAGCGGCCAGGCTGTAGGAAAGACGTCCGAAGGCGTTGCGTCGCTCACACAACCTCGGTACTCCCACCCAGAGTTGCCAGCCTGCACATGCAGCGCTAGTCCCGCTCCACAGGGCAGCCCTCCGGCCTCCGGCACAAACAGGCACACGTCGCGCACGTCTGCGGCCTCGCCATTGCAGCCCACCAGCGCAGAAACGTCAAGCACCCAGTGCGTGGCGTCAACCTGCACGAACGACTCGCTGCTGATCACGTACGAGCGACGCACGAAGATCACGCCGAACAGCATTTGACATCCAGCAGTAGCAAGGCGAGGCGGGAGCGCGGTCTGTTTCTCCGCGAATTTGTCGGACGAAGGCTCAAGGCTTGCTGATGCATTTCACTTCTCTCTATCTCTCTGTCTTGCGCGGCTGGCGCAAACAGTTCTCTCCTGTATATCTCCTCAGCGCATGCCAGAGTACCTGGCAGTGCAGTGCTTCAGCTGCGAGGCGTACCAGGTTGTGCAGGCAACAAAGCGCTCCGTGTTTGCATGCAAGCTGTGTGGCGAGAAGCAGAGCGTGCGCGGGGTGCACGGCCGCAGCGGGCGCGCTCAGGACGTTCGCACGGTGGTCTCTGCGCTCAACGGGGGGAGAGGCGCTGCGCAGGAGGCGGCGCTGGCTGCGGCTCTCGCGCCCGCTGTCTACGAGGAGGAGCAGGAGGTGGGCGAGTTTGCAGAGGAGGCGCCGCAGCAATTCAAAGCCTCTTCAACAACATCCAGCCAACGAGAGCCTGCGCCTGCTGGCGGGAGGAGCATGTGGGCCCAGTTTCTGGAGGAGCCACAGCCCGAGCGCCCGCAGGAGCAGCCTGACGACGACTGGCGCTATCATAGGAGCGTCGCAGTCGCCTCAGCCACGGAGCACAAGCGGCGCAGGGAGCCGAGCGAGGGGCGCCCCACCAAGAAGCATGGCGGCAGCGCCAGCAAACAACAACGGTCGCAGCAGCACGCTCCACAGCTTCCTCCTCCTCCTGCGGTGTCGCGATGGGCGTGCTTCACAGACGATTAGAGCTCTGCTCGTGGAGTGTATCGCGACAGTGGCGCTTTCATCACACATCTTCGGGCGTCAGCTGCGCGTCGTAGCCGGCTCTCCAGAACGGCGCCGGGTCGTACAAACGCACAGCAAAGGCGGCCGCGCCTGTTGGGGGAGCCTTGCCCACTCCGCCGCTGCGCATCACCGCCGGCGCATTAGCGCCTCCGCCTCCTCCTCCTCCGCCGCCGCCATCCACCGGCGGCCAGTCCGGCTCATATAGCAGTAGCACGTCATCATCGTCTCCGTGGTCGGGCGCAGGGGCATCCTCGTCCTCCTCACTGCCAGCCAGCCCTGCGGCGGCTGCACGGGGCGAGGTGGCGGCTGCGGCGGCGGCGGCTGGATGGTGCGACTCTGGGCCGGAGAGGGTGAGCGCGGCCAGGTCCAGCGAGCCGTCTGGCCTGGACGCAAACGAGGCAAACACCGCCGGCTCCTGGTCGTCCTCCTCGTCGCTCGAGGCGCCGCTGCTGCCGCTGCTGCCGCTGCTGCCGCCGCCCGCGCCCGCCGCGGCCGCGCGCCGCCCGGCGCCGCCATCCTCCTCCTCGTCGCTGTGCAGCTCCTCGTCGTCGCTGCCCTCCTCCTCCTCCTGCTCCTGCTCCCCCGCGCAGCCGTCGTAGCGGTGGTACACGTCACGAGAGAGGCGCAGCGTGGCGGCCGTGCTTTCCAGCGCGGCGATGACGGAGCCGCTGTCCTCGTCGCTGCCCTCATCAACCTCCTCCTCCTCCTCCTCCTCGGCCAGCAGGTCGCTGCTGGCGCGCGACGGGCGGCCGCACAGCCAGCGGCCCTGCGCCTCCGCGTTGCTGCCCGGGCGCAGGAAGGAGGCGTGAAAGGCCGGCCAGCGCGGGTGGGAGCCAAGCGCCGAGGAGACCCAGCCAAGCTGCCCGCCACAGCCGCCCAGCCCCAGCTCGTGCAGCCGGTTGCCCAGCCGCAGCAGCATGCCGCAGTAGCCGGCCCTGGGCAGCGGGCGGTGCGCAGACGGGATAGACGCGCAGGAGGCGGCTGCGGCTACGGCGGTGGAGGATGCTGCGGGGGGGAGTGTCAGCGGCAGCGATGCCAGGCGCCCCGCCAGGTCCACCGGCGGCGCCAGGAGGTGCCTGAGCAGCGTCGGGTCCAGCGGAGCCGCGGGGCCGGGTTCCCCAGGTGGCCCTCCTGAAACAGGCGGGGCGGCCCCGAGCGCGTACCCCAGCTGCGCCTCCACCGCGCCGTGCAGCGCGCTGTGCAGCGGGTAGCAGGCGAGCAGATCGCAGCAGTGCGACGCCACCTGGAGGCGCATGTACGCCTCGCGCACCGGCGGGCTGCCCGTGCGCAGCATGGCACCCAGAAACTCCACCACCTTCAGGCGGTCAAACCCCAGCGGAGGACGCAACATCCCCCACGATGTGGCCACGATGCGCGAGTCGCCGCTGCGCGACAGCCGCGAAACCAGCGACGCAAAGTGGGGAAGCGCCGCGCCCGCCATGCGACTGGGCTCCACACAGCCTTCTCGCTTTTCCTCGCCCTGCTGCGCCACCATGAGCGCAGATCTGGGCGGGCGGGGGTCCATGAGGGCCATCGCAACGTCTAGGGCTAAAGAGAGGCCTCGCCCGCATGATGCGGGGCCGTTGAGCAAACCCTGGCTGAACAGGCGACCCAGGGCGCCAGGGTGTGCCAGCGATGCGCTGAGGTCGCTGGGCGCGGTGCGCGCGATGGCTTGGAGGAGGTCGGCGGCTGCGGCTTGCGCGCCGGGCGAAGATTCGGGCCCCAGGGAGTCCAGCAGCCGGCTGACCAGAGGACTGGCCACCAGCCACGCCTGCGCGTCGGGGTGGCCCGCCAGCGGCCCGTCGTCCGCGCCCACCAAGCGCAGCAGGATCTCGCAGCAGCTGGTGCTTCCCGCGTGCGCCGCCAGTCGCTCCAGCAACACCGGCTGCGCCTGCAGCATCGCCAGCGTCTGTATGGCTCGCCGGCCCAGCAGGCTGCAGACGACGCGCGAGAAGTAGCCGCACAGCACGCTGTTCAGCGGAGCAGGGTTGTCCAGGAAGCTGAACAGCACCGCGAACAGCTGACCGTCCTCCTCCAGCAGCGTGGTGAAGAGCGCGTCGATCTCGCACGCGAAGATCTCGCACGCCAGGAACGAGAGACGAGCGCTGGAGCACGCACGCAAAGGCGGGTCAGCGCTCTCGCGCGCACACAGCTCGCGCGCATGCAGCGCACCCGTCCGGCGCGCTCTCGTCCGGCGCAGCGATGAGGTGCCTGAGGCGCGTGCGTGGGCTCGGAGCGTGAGCGAGCGGTTGGGGCGCGACGGGAGAGGCACATGCGATGTGCAACCCCACAACAGGCGCCCCGTCCGCCCGCGGCTCATAGCGCCGGCGGAGGCACAGCACGCCGGCTGATGGCTGCGCAGCGCAGGCGTGTGTCTGCGACGCGCCTGAGGAGTTTCTCCACATTGCTGCGCTCCCTCAAGCTGTGAGCGAGGCGCGGCGAGTGTCAGGGCCGCTCTCTCACGAAGCCTGCGCGCGCCCTGCCCGCCTGCACGCGCAGCGCCGGGCGGCGCTGGCGGGCAGTGCGAGCGGCCGGAGCGACGACAAGCGAGTCGCGCGGCAAGCAAGGCCCTCTGGCACTCCTCGGAAGCTCTCGGAGGCGACCTTCCGCGCACGCACAAGTCAATCAGACGGCTGTTGAGCGACTTGAGCTCCTGAATCAGCTCAGCCTCGTTCAGCAACGCTTCCAGCGAGCAGTCCGCCCTGTCAAGCAAAGCCTGCGACGGGATGTCACTCTTGCCGGCCAACCGGCGCAACGGGGCAACGCGCCTCGATGGGACTCGCCGCAGGCGCTCCCACGCTTCTCCAGAACGCCATTGCTCCGCGGGCAAGCGGCGGCGAGCCTCGCACGGTCTCACTGCCCCTTGGTTAGAGATTTCCCCTCACTCCCGCACAGCCATCGCTGAGCTCTGCAACACGGCGAGACGCGCAACACAACAAGCAGCACGCGAGGGCGCGGCGAGTGGACTCGAATCCTGCTGTCGTAGAGTCGTACGAGGCAGCTCCGCATCAACGGACCGTACCAAAAGAGGAGGCGTGCCGTGATTTCACACCGTGCTCGCTTTGAGCGTTGCTTGTCTGTGTTGCTGAGCATCCAATGTGCGAGCTGCCAGGGCTTGCCTCACGCCAGCAAGCCCGAAAGGTAGTTTGACCCCGCGGCAGCGGCCTGCAGCCTGGCCCGCGCCTGCGCCACCTGCTGCGAGTCCCGCGGCGCGCCCGCCAGCTCCGCCAGGAACGCCCGCGCCGCCGCCGCGCCCTGCGCCACGTCACGCTCCCCTGCGCCCCGCATCCGCTTCTCCCCTCCCACAGCCTCCAGCTCCGCAGCCTTGGCGCGCGCAGCCGCCAGCACCTCCGCAGGGAAGCGCGCAAACTCGGCGCAGTGAATGCCGAAGCTCTGAGCGCACGCGCCAGGACGCAGCGCGTACAGCATCGTCAGACGGCGGCTCTGCGCGTCCGCCGACGCGGCCACGTGGAGGTTCTTCACGCCGCCCTTTCCGGACAGCGCAGTGAGCTCGTGGAAGTGCGTGGCGAACAGCGCAGGAGCCTGCAGCTGGTTGACGATGTGCTCTCCGATGGCCCATGCCAGTCCAAAGCCGTCGTACGTGCTGGTGCCGCGCCCCAGCTCATCGATGACCACCAGGCTGGCGGCCGTGGCGGCGCGCAGGATTGAGGCGGTTTCCAGCATCTCGGCCATGAAGGTGCTGATGCCGCGCAGCTGGCAGTCTCCCGCACCCACGCGGCAGAAGATGGCGTCCCGCACCGTCAACTCCGCACGGCTGGCGGGCACGAAGCAGCCGATCTGGGCCAGCAGCACGCAGACAGCCACCTGGCGGATGTAGGTGCTTTTGCCGCCCATGTTGGGCCCTGGAGGGGTCACACGCGTGAGATGTGAGTGTGAGGAGAGTCAAGGCGCATACCGGTGATGAGTTGGAACCAGGATTCGCCCTTGGTCATGAGGCAGTCGTTTGGCACAAACTCGGCGCTGCCCTGCGCTTCAACGCACGGGTGTCTGCACGCCACGAGCCGAATGATCTGCGTGTGGGAGTCTTTCGGGTGGAGCAGGGGGCGGGTGTAGGGTGCCGGTGCGGTAGCTGTGAGGTCGGCAAAGCTTGCCAGCACGTCCAGCTGGCCCAGGAGAGCAGCCGTGGCCAGAAAGAGGTCCGCGAAGGAGGCCGCCACGTCCACGACGCGGTCCACCAACGCCTTCTGCTGCCTCTCGTAGCGCCGGTCTAGCTCCGTGCGCTGCTCGCTGCAGCGCCGCAGCTGCTTGCTGCAGAACTTGACGCCGTCCTTGCGCGCCTCCAGCTGCGTGAAGCCAGAGGCGAGCTTGGCGCGCACGGCGCCCTCCTCCTTCTTGGAGAGACGGAAGTACCAGCCGTGCTGCGAGCTGCTCTCCAGCTTGAGCACCTTGTCGCGCTCACAGCCCAGGCGCGTGGCAGCGTCGCTCCAGCATGCATCCATCTCGCCCTCCAGCACGGCCTTCTCCTCAGCCAGCTCCTGCAGCCCCGCGTCGTACGAGGCCACGATGAGGTACTCGTCCGGCACGCGTTCCAGGTCCACCGCAGCCTCCAGCAGCGCCTCGAACTTGGCCAGCTGCTCCGGCCCGTGCGCATCCGCCAGCGGCTGTGCGAAGCGGGCGCGCAGGTGCTCCGCGTGCGGTCCGTCGTGGCGGCTGAGCGCGTCGGCCAGCAGCGGCAGCGCGCAGGATGCCTGATACAGCCGGCACAGGTCCTGCAGGCTCGCCTGCCGCCGCTCCAGCTTGTGCGCCAGGCGTTCCACGTCAGGCAGGGACTTGAGCTGTGCGCTGCGAAGAGCCTCGCGCAGCTGTGAGTCGCCCGCTAGGGCTTCCACGCAGTCCAGTCGCGCGTTGATGTCGTCCATGCACACTAGCGGCTGTTTCAGCCACCGGCCCAGCAGACGCTTGCCCATGGGCGTGCGGCATCGGTTCAGCAGCGTGTAGAGCGAGAAGCTATCCGCAGCGCCGCCTGCGTCGCCAGATCGCTCCTTGAGCACATGTAACGCGCGCAGAGCAGCGCCATCCAGCCGCATGTGCTTGCCGGTGTCGTGATGCGCCAGCGAGTAGCGTCCCTCTGCGCCGGCCTCAGCCTCCAGCTCCGCGAAGCGGATGAGGCCGCCCAGCGCGCCGGCAGCCGCCTCCCGCTCCAGCAGCGCGCGGTGCATCTCCAGCGGCTCCGCGGGCTTGAGGAGGCGTCGTAGCGCGCGTTCCGCCTCCTGCGGGCTGAAGTCGGCCGCCTTGAGCTCGCTAACCAGGCAGCCTGCGCGGGCCAGCGCCTCCCGCACTCGCCGGGCGTCCTGCTGCGCGGCGCCCTGCGGCATCGCGGGCAGCACCACCTCCTTGGCGCCCAGCTGCGCCAGCGCAGCCTCGAGCTGCGAGAAGGCGTCGTCGTCGGCAAAGGCTGTGGCGCCCAGCTCGCGGCTCGTCGCGTGCAGGTGTGCCAAGCCCACGGTGCGCCCCCCCCCGGCGGAGGGCAGCAGGCGCACGGCTGCGAGGACGGGCGCGTCCTGCTGGTCGCTGGCCCGGAAGAGCTCCTCCTCCCAGGCGCCCAGGCGGCCCGGGCTGCCAGCCTTGACGCGGGTCCAGCCTGTGCCCCGGCGCTCTTCCCACAGCTCAACGCTGCACGGCCCCGCGAAGGGCCCGGCCCCGTCCAGCAGCAGCGAGCGCAGCGCGTGCTCGTACAAGCTGCGGTTGAGCGTGCACCCGGGCAGGGGCGCGGCGCCCCCCTCCCCGCCGCCGCCGCCCAGCTGGGTCAGCGCGCTGCTGGTGCGGTACAGCGCCTTGGCCACCCACGTGGCGGCCTCGCCGTGCACGGTGTGGAAGGCGCCCTCCTTGCGCGAAAAGAAGCGAACCACCGGCGCGCCGCCGGGACCCTCAGGCAGCGAGCGGAAGAAAGCGCAGAAGCCCTTGGTGTCAGCCTCTGGGAAAGCGAGCAAACCAGCCAGCAAGCACGGCGCGTGAGAGCGAGCGGCAGAGAGAAGGCAAGGCATCTTCTTCTAGACAAGGGCTTCATAGGCGGCAAACACAGGCGGCAGATATCCAGCCCGCCATATGGCCGCGCGCGTGCTTGCGGCACAGCGAACAGCGAAGCATGACCGACGAGGCGCAAACGCACCGCTGAGTTCCAGTTGGAAGAGCTTTGCCGTGCCACCCGCAGCCGCCCCCTCCTCAAGCTCCTCCATCTCCTCATCCTCGCCCGCCATCGCTCACACAACTGAAGGCGAAGCGAACCTTTTGTGCCACTGTAGTAGTTCGGGCGTGTTCGCTCGTACGACACACGTTCGAACTACGCTTTTCAAAAATCCTGCGCCCGCCCGCCCGCCCCGTGCGCCCATGGGCGTCGCGGGCTTGTTGCTGCCCAGCGTGGAGCTGTACGTGGACGCTGAGACGGCTGCGGGCGACGTGGAGGAGCTGTCTGGCATCGGCCACGCTGCGCAAAGCGTGCGCCAGCTGTCACGCCTGCCCAGCTTCACCGCACTGCGCCGCCTGGTGCTGCACGGCGGGCAGCTGGTAGGGCTGGAGGGGCTGGAGGCTGTTGCGTTCACGCTGGAGGAGCTGAACCTTTCTTCAAACGCTCTGGAGGACCTCAGCGCGCTCGGCAGCCTGCCCAAGCTCCGCGTACTCAACCTGGTGCGCCCCCCCCCGGTGCGCTCGGGCGCGCTTGGCGGCACGCGGAGCCGTTGTTTGAGCGTGCGCGGCTCACGGGCTTTGACTGAGCGCGCCCCCCCCGCCCGGTGTGGGTGACAGGCCAGCAACCGGCTTCGCTACTTGAGCGGCCTGGAGGGCCTGCCTCGTCTAGAGAAGCTGGTGGTGAGTTACAACCAGCTGGCAAGCCTGGACGGCTTAGCGTCTGCACCAGCGTTGCGCGCAAGCCTGCTGTCGCTGGACGCGCGCGCCAATTGCCTGCGCAGCCTGCGTGACCTCTCTGCGCTGCCGCTGCTGCGCGCCCTGCAGGCGCTGTGGCTGGAGGGCAACGCGTGTGCGGACCGGCGGCAAGTGCCTCACTACCGGCCTGCACTGTGCGCCGCGCTGCCGGGCCTTAAGCACCTGGACGGCGAGCCGCTGGGAGAGCAAGATTCGGCAGCGGCGGCGCGCTTGGCGCTTGAAGAACGCTCAGAGCTCGGTTCAGCGCCGCAGCAGCCGCAATCGACGCCTGCTCCGTCCGGCGCTCTCTCGCCGCTCAGAAGACACGCGCCACCCCCCGCTGCAGCTCCCGCACCACCGCCGCCATTCAACACAAGGCGAGACATGCCTCTGGCGCAATCTGCGGCGCCCGTGCCCGCCGCGCCCGCCGCTGCGGTTGCCGACCACGAAACGCGACTGCGTCAGCTGGAGCGCCGCCTGCGCGGTCTTGCAGGCGGCGGCGGCGGCGCCTCTTTATCGTCCGTCGGGGCCGCATCGGCCGCTGCTGTCGCCGCCGCCGCTTCGCTGCTCGCGCCGCGGCTGGCTGGCCAGCTGTGCCACTCCGCGGCACAGACAGAGGGCGCGTGGGTGGCCCGCCTAGGCGAGCTGGAGGGCGAAGCCGCCGCGCTGCGCTCAGAGGTTGACCGCCTCGCGCAACACCCCCCGTCCCGCCCGGACAGCCGCGCCAGCGAGAACAGAGAGGAGGCCGCAGCCGCAGCCGCCACCGCCGCCGCCGTCGCAGCCGCCGTACAGCGCGAGCGCTCGGCAGCGATGGAGGCGGTGATGAGCCTCCGCTCGCGCGCCGAACGCGCGGCAGAGGCGCAGGCCGCCGCAGAGTCTGCGCTGGGCGAGGCGCGCGCGAGGGAGGCGCAGGCGGCCGAGACGCACACGCGAGCGCTGTCCGATATGCGGATGGACTGCGGCGCGGCACGCAAGGAGGCGTCCGAGTGCCGCGCGCATGCGGCCGCGTGCGCGCAGCAGCGCGACGCGGCTGTCGCTGAGCGGGAGCGGGTGCGGGGGGAGTGCCGAGCGGTGCAGTCCGAGCTGGAGGCGTGTCGCATCGCAGCTGGCGCTGCGGCCGCGGAGAGAGACGCCGCGCAGGCGCGCGAGAGAGACGCCGCCTGCGCGAGCGAGGCGGCGCGCGCGGCGGCTGCGGCGGCTGCGAGCGAGCGCGAGGCGGCTGCGGCAGCGCAGGCGCGCGCAGAGTGCGTCGCGGCGATGGACGCCGCCCGCGCCGACTCCGCCAGCTCGGCGCGCAGGGCGGGGAGGGACGAGCTGGCCGCGCATCGGGAGGCGTCCGCCCGCCGGGTGGCCGCTGTGGAGAACGAGTTCCGCACCGCTCTGCAGGAGGCTGAGCGCGAGCGCCGCGCGGGGGCCGCGCAGCTGCATTGCCTGGGCGAGGAGCTGAAGCAGGCGCGCCAGGCTGGCGCGGCGGCGTGCACGGAGCTGTCCGGCTGTCAGCGAGTGGTGGGCGAGCTCACCGAGGTTGTGCGCGACCAGGCGGCCCAGCTGCGCTGCGTGGCGCAGGAGCGCCAGGAGACGGCCGCCCTGCGCGCGGCCCTGGGCGCGGCGGAGCGCGCCGCCGCCGCCGCCGCCGCGCAGACCCAGCGCAGCCGAGGCGCAGCCGCCAGCGCCGCGACCGGCGTCGCCGCGCTCGCCAAGGCGTCCCGCGCCGCAGAGGAGGCTGCGCGGCGCGCCTCCGCGGCGGAGACGGCGCTGGCGGTGTGCTCGGAGCAGCTGACTGCGGCGCGGGCCGACGCGCAGGCGCGCGACCGCCAGCTGGCGCAGGAGCGAGAGGCCGCCGCCGCCGCCGCCGCACAGGCCGCCGCCGCCACGGAGGCTGCGGTGCGGGCGGCGGACGAGCGGTGGGTGGCCCGCCAGCGCGCAGACGTGGAGGCGCTCTTCGCGGCGCGCAGGGAGTGCGAGCGCGCGTCGGCAGACGCGGACGCGGCCCGCCGCCAGGCCGCCACCTCGGGAGCGGAGGCGGCAGCGGCGCGCCAGGCCGTGGCGCAGAGAGACGAGGTGCTCAGCTTTGCCGAGGCAGAGGTGGAGCGGGTCACGCACCTCTTCAGATCAAAGGAACAAGCGCTGCAGCGGGAGCGCGACCTGGCGGCACAGGCGGAGACGGCTGCAAACGCGCGCGCGGAGGAGGCAACTCGGCATCGGGGAGACGCTGCATCTGCTCTGGCTAAAGCCGAGGCTGCGCTTACCGCCGCCGCCGCTGAGAGACAGCTGGCCGCCGCCGCCGCGCAGCAGCGCATCGCGCAGGTGGAGACTGAGCTGCGTGAGCTGCTGGCGGAGAGGCGCGCGCAGCAGCAGGCCAACGAGATCAAGGTGCAGCGACTGGGCGAGGCGCTGCGGGGGCTCATGGCTTGAAATAAAAGATGGGCGTGATTTATCGGAGCTGTGGTGAGATTCAACGCAGCGTAGCGGGGCGGAAGGGCTCCATGCACTATTCCACACGTGGAAGCGACATGCGTGAGTTGACGTTGACCCCGTGCTGCTTATGGCTCCTCGGCTATCCGGCTTAGCATTCATACTGTCCGGCGGTGTCCTCGTTCACCTCCCAGGCACGGCCGCGGGCGGCTTTGAGCTTCTGCGCAGCGTCTGCGCGGGCCGTGGGCGGCAGCCGCTGGTCGACAAACGCCTTCACGCTGGAGCTCACAGCTGCGAGCAGCGAGAGGAGCTTCGCCTCCGCCTTCCGGGTCTGCATCTCAGGCACCAATGCGAGCTGGGTCTGACGCTCCTCCCAGAAATCGGGAAAGGCTCGCTCCCATTCCAGTGGCCAGGCTGGCCAATCCTCGGGCCAGTGCGGACGGCCCAGGTATTTCTCAAAGACGCTCAGCACGACCTTGCGGTTCTCGACCAGCACGTGCAGCACCGCCTCGCCCACGTTACAGTCATCGCCGACAGCCGACATCGCGTCGCTCGACTGTCGCTGGGTGATGGCCGCCACGCCACCACGGACAGGGCTCGAGTTTGCGGGATGCGGGGCACCCCTTGGACACATCGACCGCACTCTCCTCTTTTAGGTTGACTGCCTCGCACATGGCGACGCTGAGCCTTACCGTCCTCGCGCCCGCCTCGCGGCGAGCGAGCATCCACGGCCTCTCCCTCCGCGCGGCGCCTGTGCGGCGCAGTCAGCGCCAGCCCAGCCGCGCATTCAAGACCTCCGCCTTCACCTCTTGGGTGCTGGATGCGCCCGGATGCGTGCCCTATCGCGAGGTGGTTCAGACGCCCACGGGCGAGCGGCGCGTCACGAAGCGGGCGCTGAGCGTGAAGACCGACGAGTCGTCAATCGTTGAGGTCTTTCCTGACCTGCAGCGCCGCCTTTCCAAGACGGATCCGGTGGACATCAGCGAGCTGATGCGCGCCACGGGCGCGCAGCGCATCGTGGTGGGCGACAAGCAGTCGTTCGAGGCTGTGCCCGGACTGGATGCGCCGCTGGCGGACGACGTTTCCACGTTCACGGAGGAGCGCTGCTTGGCGGAGTTCAGCGTCGACAACCTGGGCAACTTGTTTGTGTGCGACTTGCCCGGGGAGCACCAGGTGTCGGTCGATGGTGCGGGTGTGGGCAAGGGGCACAAGGTGCGGCTTTACCCGGGCTGGTTGGTGGACCTATCTGGCGAGGGCAAAGACCTGCAGTTCGAGGTGTGGCGCGACGTGCAGTGCCACGCGTAGGAAGAGCAGAAAAGAGCAAGAGGGACACGCCACGACGCCAGACCAGACCCACTAGCACCTGCGGCTCTCGTACAAACACAATACGTCCTGCTGTCTGCCACGTCACTGCTCCGCCAAGGCTGGCATGTGCATGCTGGCGTCCCCGAACAGAGAGTCGTCCACCAGCGCCAGCGGCGGCAGCAGCGAATCCTCCCCCGCGCCTGTGAGCGAGCCGCGGGCGCTGCCGGATCGCCCGCGTCGCCCGACGGGCGGCGCAGCGGCAGCGGCGGCGGCGGAGAGAGCGCCGGCGGCGTCGACCGCCGGCTTCTCCTTGTCCTTGTGCGCCGCGCCGGCGGCGCCGGTGCCCTTGCGTCGCGCCGCCTCCTCCACGCAGCGCACGCACTCCGCCAGCGAGGCGTGGCCCCTGGCCGCCGCGCGGGGCTCCAGGCAGCAGTAGGCGCGCCACAGCAGCGCAGCCGTGTGGGCCAGAGGCACCGCGGAGGCTGCGTGGGCGGCGGCGTCGCGGTGGAGCACCACCAGGCTGCGCAGGAGCGGGGGCGGCGGCGGCGGGGGTGGCGCAGGAGGGGCCGCCTGGTTTCTGGTGCTTTTACCCGCAGCAGTTGAGGGGGCGGCGGCTGGGCTGTGGCACCCCAGCGCCACCCCCAGCGCCGCCGCCAGCCCCGGCGCTACGACGGCCCACGCGTCCCGCGCGATGGGCGGCGCCAGGCGCAGCTGCGGCGTGGCCGGGGCGCCGGCGCGCACGCTGTAGCGCCGCCGCAGCGCGGCGCACTCCCCCTCCAGCGCCTCCCAGTCGCCCTGGGCCGCGCACAGCGCCGCGTACTCGCGCGCGTACTCGCGGAACAGCGTCTCGGAGAGGCAGGGCGGCGGCGGCGGCGGCAGAGGGAGGGTGGTGGATGCGCCGCTGCCGGGGCAAGCCAGAGAGCTCCAGGGCAGCGCCGCCGCCGCCGCCGCCGGCCGCTGCACTGCATCTTCCCAGGCGGGACCTCCCCTGCGGCCGGAGGCTGCGTAGAGGTCGAATGCTGCGCGGCACGCCGCGCGGCGGCGCGCGCAGGAGGCGTGCCACGCCAGGCCGCGCGCCAGCTCGCCGCTGCAGCACACCAGCGCGCCCAGGTCGCGAGAGGGCAGGCGGGGCGCCAGCAGCGCCCAGGCGTAGCCGCCGGGAACGCCCGCCAGCGCCGCGCGCAGCCACTCAGCCACAGGCGGAGCGTCCAGCACCACCGGCGCCGGCGGCGGCGGCAGCAGTCGCAGCGGCGTCGTCAGTGCGGGCGGGGGACGCGTCGCAGGAGGGGCGGCCATGGGGGGCGCCAGCGGACTCGCCCCCTCTGCAGCGACACCAGCAGCCTGGAGCAGTGGCTGTGGCGCCGCAGGTCCCACGGGTGAAGGCATGGCAGGCGGCGCGCATGCTTCCAGCTTGCCCACCACGGGCCGCGTGACGCGCAGCTCTGCCAGAAGGGCACGCACGAAGACGCCCTGCGCGGCGCTGCGCAGGTCGGAGAGTGCGGCGCCAAAGCGGTGTGAGGCGCCGCCCGTGTCCTCCCGGGCCAGCAGGCGGGCCACCTCAGCGGCGGCTGCGCAGTCGCCGCTCGCCTCCAGCAGCGGCAGCAGCAGCAGCAGGCAGCGGCGCAGGGCGGCCATGAACTTGCGCGACGACTCGGGCAGACCAACCCCCACCAGGCGCAGCGGCGCCGGAGCGCTGCCCGCGTGCCCGCCGCCCGCATCGCCGTCGTCGCGGTCGTCGCCGTCGTCGTGCGACGGCCCGCGGCCGCGGCCCCGCCCGCGGCCTCGCCCGCCGCCGCCGCCGCCGCCGCCGCCGGCAGCCGCCAGCGCCGCCGCGGTGGCGGCCGTCTTCTTGTTCTTGAACTGCAGGTTTTCGTCGTCCGCCTCCCACATGTTCCACTCGTAGCGCCCCCGGCGACCGCGCAGCAGCGGCAGCAGCGTCTCCTTGGCCGCGCGGCAGCCGGCGGCGCTGCCGGGCCGCAGCGCCAGCTCGCCGCAGGCCAGCCTGTAGCGCGCCTTGTGGCAGTACTTGGCGGCCACCAGGATGGCGCGCAGCGCAGCCACCGCGTCTCGCATGCAGCGCAGGCGCAGGGCGCTCGCGTCGCCGCTGCCGCTGCCGCTCCCCGCCTCCTCCGCCTCGCCGGCGGGCTGGAACGCGTGCACAGCCACAGAGAGCAGCGTGGCGCGCGCCTGCGCCTCCGGCTGCGCGGTGGCGGCGGTGGCGAGCTTGAGGCGCGTGGCGTGCAGGCGGTACAGCGGCTCAAGCAGCCCCCGACCCAGCACTGCGGCTCGGGCCAGCAGGGTCAGCGCCTCCGCAGGCGGGGCGCCCAGCTTGAGGGCCGCCTTGCCGGCCATGAATGGGAAGAGCCATTCGTGAGGTGCCGCAAGTGCGGCACCCCTGAAATGCAGCCCCACAGCCTGCACGCCCGCCCGCCATGCGGCGTCGCGCGGCCGCCGCGTGAGCCATCCGTCATGCATGGGCGGCGTGCTGGTGAGTCCGTCGTAGAGGTTGAGGCCGAAGAGTCGCGCCAGCTCCACGCCCTCCCGCCCGCCCAGCCCCACGGGCGCCACCGCGCGCGCAGCGGCCAACGCGCGTCGCGCGCGCGCGCGGTACTCGCACACGCGCTGCTCGTTCCCCGGGTCGCTGCGCCAGAAGGCCACATCGCAGAGCTTGGCTGCGTCGTTGAGGCAGACCTCCATGAGCGAGTCGTAGCACTGCGCCAGACGCAGCCAGGTGCGCCACGCGCGCGGCTGGTAGCACAGCTCGAAGCGCAGCAGCGAGATGCAGCGACGCTGCGCGTCGGCCCAGGCCTCCAGTGAGCGCGCCGCCGCAGACGCACCAGCAGTGCCCACGGTGGCCTCAACCTCAGCCATGGTCGCATCGCCGCCCTCCCCGTCGCCGCCGTCAGAGGGCGTCAGCGCCAGCTGGCCAGCGCAGGGCTGCGCGGCCGCGGGCTCCGCATAGTCTTCCAGGCCGAGGATGAGCACCCGACGGAGCTCCGCCCAGCCGCTGGCCGCGTCAGGCTCGCTGCGCGGCGCGCTGGCGGCGGCCAACAGCCCGTACAGGTGCGCGTACACCTCCGCGTGCGGGCCCTGCCTGCGCACGTCCTCCTCCCCGGGGGTGCCTGTGGCGGTGCCACCCGGTTCACCCACGTCACCGTGCCTCAGCAGCGCCTCCAGCCGCTCGCCCTCCTCCTCCGCGCCCGTGCCCGGCGGCGCGTCCACGTAATCGTCCACCCCGTGGCGCGCCAGCACCAGGGGCGGGGGGAGCGGAAAGTGGAGCCTGATTGCGTCCATGACGCCCCGCAGACCCGCCAGCCGCCGCACGGAGCTGCCTGTGGCTGCCGCGCGCGCGGCCAGCGATGCCGCGTAGGGGCGCACGTGCGTCCAGAGTGACGCGCACGCGTCCGGCGAGGCGAGGGCTGCGGCGGGTCCGCAGAGGAGGGCGGGCGTGCGGCCGCAGTCGTGGGGCAGCTGCTCGCGCAGCGAGACGCCGTAGAGGCAGAAGATGGCCTGCGCCAGGAGGCCGTCCAGGTCGGACGAGGCGTCCGCAAGCACGGCGCAGCGCAGCGAGGAGGCGGAGGGGCACGGGGCGCCCTCGCCGGCGCCTTCGCCGCGGCACCCGCGACAGCCGGATCGGGACCAGCGGCACTTGCTGCACCCCAGCTGCGCGGTAGGCGCCGCGTTGGGCTGCTGCTGCTGCTGCTGCTGCTGCTGCTGCTGCTGCTGCTGCGCCGGCGACTGCAGCGTCTGCGCGCGGTCGGGCGACGCGCTCGCACGCGCCTCCTCCTCCTCTTCCTGCGCCTCGACAGCGGCCGCCTCCATCGCCGCCAGGCGCGCCTTGGCATGCGCCAGGCGCGCGATGGAGGCTCTCAGGAACGCGCCCTGCGTGCCGTAGCCGCAGCACGCCTTGGCAGCCGCCAGCGCCCGGTACAGCGCCTTGTGCAGCGCCACCACCCGCTCCGGCTCGCCGCAGCACCGCGCGTCCAGCTGCTGCAGCGCCGCAACGGCGTGGGCCGCGTCGCAGAGGGCCTCCGCGTGGCGCTGGCCTGCGCTCGTTTCGCTGGACAGGCGGCTGATGCCGGCGCCGCCCGTGCGGCGGTGCAGCGAGCGCAGCACAGCGCATCGCTCCGCCGCGTGCGCCGCCACGGCGCGGCCGAGGGCCAGCACGGTGGACGAGGCTGCGTCTGTGGCTGCGAGGTGCACGCCGGCGGCGTGCGCTCGCTGCGCAGCGTCGGCGCACCGCCTCAGCTCCTCGCACAGCGCGCGCGCGCCCGTGCGCGGCTCGCGCCACCCCGCCGCGGCAGCGGCCACGCCGCGGGGCGGCAGCGCGCGGCTGAGGAGCGCCTCGCAGCAGGCGAGCTCCGCCAGCGCAGCGTCCTGGCTGGGCGCGGCCGCCGCCGCGGCGCATCGCAGCGCCCGCAGCGCCGACGCGTCCGCGGGCTGCATGTCGCCCTCGCCGGCACGCGCCTGACGCAGCACGTACGGCGCCAGCACACGCACCAGACGCTCCGCACGGCCGGCGGACACTTCTTCCTCGCAGCGCAGCAGCAGCGCGCGCAGGCGCGCCGCGCGGCGCCGCGCGCGCACCACGGCCGCCTCGATGTGGCCGTCAAAGCGCAGCGCGCCCAGCTGGATGCTGTCCGCCTGGGCGTCGCCATCCGGGGGCGCCCCGCTCCCAGACTCCGCCGCCGGCTCCGCCGCGCGCCCCCCCTCCTCCTGCCCCTCGCCCAGCTCCTCCTCCTCCGCCGCGTCGTCCCGCCCGCCCAGCGCGGCAAGGCAGCGCGTGAGGTGCGCCTGCGCGGCGCGGCAGCTGGGCAGGTCTGGCTCTGGGTCCGCGGCGTCTGGCCGCGCGGCGAGCAGCAGCCGCGCGCGCAACCAGTGATAGCGGGCGCGCATGCGCCGCAGCGGAGGGAGGCAACAGCCGTCCAGGGGGGGCTCCGCGGAGTCGGTCGCAGCCTGGAAGAGCGCGGCGTAGCGCTGCGCGCGGCGCACGTGCCCAGCCGCGGCGTCGGCCCGCGACGCACAGCGGGCGCGCAGCTGCGCCGCGCTGAGCTGGGGCGGCGCCATCGGCGCCGCGACCGACGCTGCGCCCGGCGGATGCTGCGGCTTGGCCTTAGGGTGGGGCGGTTGGTGGGGGGGCGCAGCGGGCAGGAGGGCGGCTGCTGCTGCTGCTGCTGCTGCTGCTGCTCGCTCCTCCTCGCAGCGCAGCGCCGCCGCCGCGTCCAGCTCCAGCTCGCCAAGGAAGAGCAGCGCCTGCGGGGAGAGCTGTGCGCTCGGGGCGCCACCGGCGCCATCGGCCAGCAGCTGCGCCAGCAGCCGCGCCCCCGCGCCGCCCCCGACCCCCAGCGCGCGCGCCGGCCGCGCCGCCAGGCGCTCTAGCAGCCCCGCAGCCGCGTCGGCGACGCCGCTGTTGCACGCGGCGCAGCTGCGCGCAAAGCCCTCAGCCTCTGGGTCCCCCCCCTCTGGCGCCGCGGGCGGGCTCGCCTGAGCAGGCGCGGGCGCGCCTCCCTTGTCGTCCTCCGCCGCCGCCGCCGCCGCCGCCGCCGCCGCCGCGGGGATGTGTGTGGCCTGGGCGTGCGCGCCGCCGAGCAGCGCGCGAACGCTCGCCCAGGCGCCAACAACCTCCGCGTCCTCCAGCGCCGCCGCGCCGCCCAAGGCGCCCTCCTCGCCGCTGCCCTCCGCCGCCGCGTCCTCGTTGCGCCGGGAGCGGCGCAGCGACTCGGCGTCCAGCGCCGCGCCCGCGCCACGCTTGCGCGCCCCACCGCCAGACCCCTTGGGACGGCCGGGGCCCGCCGCGGCCGCTGCGGGCGGCGCTGCGACGGCGGCAGAAGCGGGAGCAACAGCGGCGGCGGTGACGTCATCGCAAGGGGCGGGGACAGCCTCAGCCACCGGCGACGCAAGGGTTGTCGTCGCGTCCATCGCAACGGGCGCGCACTCGGCAGCCGCATCGGGCGCGATCGCGGGCGGCGGCGGCGCAACGGCCGCGGTGGGCGGCGGCTGCTGCGGCGCAGCGTCGGGCGGCGCAGGAGGCACCGCCTGTGTGACTGGCTCTGTCGTCGCCGGCGGCGGCGGCGGCGGCGGCGGTGCTTGCGGCAGCGGGGGCACAGCGGGCGCGGGCGGCGGTGGCGGCAGTTGCAGGAGGAAGCGCACGGGCTGTGCGAGCAGCTGCGTAGGCTGCGTGTCACCCGCCGTGGAGGTAGCACATGGGAGCGCTTGTCGCTTGAGCGCCTCCGCCAGCGCCTGTGCCATCGCCGCCCAGCTCATGGCGGCCACGGGCAGCGTCATGGGGAGATGCGCCTGTGGCGCGTCCGGTGGGGGTTGCTGGCTGGCTGGAGCAGCGCCTGAGCGAGGCCGCTTGAGTTGCGGCTTCAGAGCCTCATCTTCCTCCTCCTCCGCGCCACAGCAGCGCAGCCTGCCGCGGCGCGCCTGCGCGCGCTCCAGAGCCGCGCTGCGGGAGGGCTGCGCGTCAGCGCCGCACAAAAGCGCCGTGTGAACACGGAGTGTAACACGTTGGGATGCCCCGCACCTCAGCTCAGTGGCGCGCGGGTGCATGGGCGCGTGGGCAAGCAGCGCCCCTGCCGCGTAACCAGCCGCGACAAGGTCTCCCACCGCCAGGCACGCCTCCGCAAGCTTGGCCAAAAGCGCCGGGTGGCTGGGCTGCAGGCTCAGCCCGGCTTCCAGCGCGCGACGGGCCACGCCCAGAAGCCTCAGCTCCAGCGCCAGCGTGCCCAGTCGGTGCCTATTCAGGGGGCAGGAGGGGCGCGTTGGTACTTCCTCTCGCTTCACCCGCGCTTTCCCTGGGGCCGGCCGGCAGGCAACACGCACCATAGCACCACGTCCGTGCCGTCCATCGCCGCCGCCAGCGCGTAGGCTTGCAGCGCGTCCTGTGCCGCACGAGCGTCCTGCGCTCCGTCTCGCACGAGGCCGTAGTTCTTGAGCGCCGCGTACTTCAGGCTCGCCATCGCCGCCGACTGGGGCGCGCGTCCGGGGGCGCAGGAGGTGGTTTCCTCTAGGAAGGGGTCGAGAAGCAGCTGCTGAAGTAGCGCTGAGGGCGCAAACACCACACAGAGCGTCAACGTCCAGCGTTAACGCGTGCGGGCCACGCAACCGCGCTGCGCCTCTGCGAGGCGCACCCTGAGCCTCGTCGCGCTCGCCAGCCTGCAGGCGGCGCAGTGCCTGCTCGTAGGTGGCTGTCAGTCGCGCAGCCTTGGCCTCCACCGTCTCCTCGCCGCCTTCTGCCGTCCCTTCGCCACAACACGACGCGTTGATGGCCGCGAACATGACGGCGCCTTAGGAGGGCTGAGGATGAGCACAGACGCACACAACAGCAGGGCGGGCGGGGCGGGAAAAAAGAGAGATCCTGCCGTGTGCCGTCGTCGGTCCCGCCCTCTGCCTGCGATGATAGTTGCAAACGGGCCCCAAGCAGTGCAGGCACAGCCAGTGTCCGTGCATAGTATGTTACAGGCCAAACGGCGACGCGTGCCGCGGACTTTGCAGGCTGCTAAACGGGCTGCGCGATGGCGCTCTGGCCGCCTCCAGCAGCGCAGCGGCTAAGCTGCCCTCTTCGACGTCCGCGGGCAGCGTGGGCGTGAGCGGCGCGACCAGATACGGCGCAGGCAGCGGCGGCGGGGGCGGCGAGGAGGCCCTGGACGTCGGCGTTGGCCGGCTGCTCGCACTCTCACCCGCAGGGCCGCCCACGTCGCCGTCCAGCCTGTTGCGGGCGGGCGCGAAGAAACAAGGGCACCAGGCCGAGCAGGCGTCTCTGGAGGGTGTGTGAGCGCACCGCAAAGTGGCACGACGCAGGTGGGCCGCACGCACGCTTCGGACACCTCCTCCTCGATGCCCAGCAGCGAGCTGCCCGCCTGTGACAGCCAAGCCATGCTGGACTGGGAGCAGTGATGCGCGCACGCACAAGCGAGGAGCTGCGTGCTTGCGCCTTTGCGACACGGGCAGCGGCACCCGACGAATAGGACGCCCGGAGCTGCGTTCTGCCTCTTTGCACAGCCCACAGCGAAGTCGTACGAATCGTACGACACAGAGTAGATTAAAGCTTAGAGCCTACGTGGGCTCACTATCAACCCGGGCGAACCAGCTCCACGGCTGCAGTCGCCACCATGGGCGTGCTGAGCCAGGAGAACGCGGTGCAGGCACTTGACATGAAAACTTGGCTGCCCTTCGCGACATGGACGGATTCACAGGCAATGGCCGACGCGGCACTGTCCGCCAAGACGCTAGTGGCGGAGGCGCGTGGCGCGTGGCGCGCGAGCAGCTCCAGGCGGCGCGGCGGCGCGGCTGACCGGGGGGCGTTTTCGGAAACCAGGCCCTGACGCGGCTCCTCGCCGCTGACCCGCAGACGCGGCTGAAGGAGGCGACAGAGGCTACGCGCATGGCGGCTCAGGTGCGTGGCGCTGCGCTGCTGCGTGCACAGTGTGACGTGGCGTGGGCGCGTCGCTGTTTTTCAACACCCTAAGCGTACGCCTGCCCACGCTCCCTCCCTAGGTCCTCCGCTCCAGCCGAGAGGAGGTGCACGGCCTCAAGGTTGTCGTGCAGAGCCTGAAGAACACCAGCTGCGGCGGCGCGTCAGAGGAGGCTGCGCGGCTGCTGGAGGAAGAGCGCGAAAAGCTTCGCGAGGCGCAGCTCACAGTGCAGGGACTCACCAGCTCTTTCGACGCGCTCCTCCACGAGATGGAGCGCCTCAAGCAGGAGCCACTGGGCGCAGAGACCGCCGTGCGCGCGCCGGAGACCCTTCGCCCCGGCAGCTCGCTCGCAGGCGAGCCCTCCTTCGCTGTCGCCGTGGCACGAGTGGTGCTGCAGGGCTATAGCACCGCACAGGCGGAGGGTGCACTGCGTGAGATTGGGCGCGTGGACGCTGCGTGTGCGGTGGAGCACTTGCGGGCAATTGGGGCACACCCCGAGGACCCTCCTACGGCGGCCCGCCTGGGAGGGGCGAGCCGCACGTACAGCCCGTACCTCCAGGGGGAGGTTGTGTTTCCAAAGGGCCGCCCGCACGCGGTGGCTGGCGCCGCAGCCTGGCGGGGCACCGGTCGCGTGCGTCCGTGGCGCGGCGACCTGTTTCGCGCGCGCAGCCGCGCGTGCGGCATGCTGACCGCGGTGACGGGTCGGGGCTTCGCGGACCGCGTGGGCGACCCCGACGCCGCTCGCGACACCTGCCTGCGCTCCCTGGCCGCCCAGCGGCTGCTGGTCAACCGGGAGGTGCCCGCCCGGCTGCTGATGTGCGCAGGCGCGCTGGAGGCGGCCTGCGCGGTGCTGGCGGTGTACCGGCGGGACCCTGAGGTTGTGTGCGCCGCCGCGGCGGTGCTGCGCGAGCTCACCGCCAACCACAAGAGCGCCGCGCTGTGCAGCCGCAACCCCAAGCTGCCCGCCGCCGCGCTCGCCTGCTGCGCTGCGCTGAAGAGCAACCCGGGCAACTGTGCGGTGGGCGTGCACTGCGCGGGGCTGCTGTGGGGCCTCTTCTCCCTGGGCGGCCAGCCCCTGCAGGCCCTGGGCGTCGAGGCGGACGCGCCGCACTACCTGCTGCAGCTGTTGGCCGGCTTCCCCGAAAACCGGGAGCTGGTGTGGCGCGCAAGCGGCGCGCTGCTCGCCTGCTGCGTGCGCAATGCGGAGGCGCAGCGCGCGCTCACCCAGATGGGCGTGCAACAGGTGGTGCGGGAGTGCCTGGCCAGGGACCCCACGCTGCAGTACGGCGGCGAGTTTTCGGAGCTGCGACCCTGGATGCGCGCTGCGCTGCCCCCAGGCGCCGCCCTGCAGCGCACCGTGGAGCCTCGCCTGGAGCCAGCGCTGCAGCGCATGCGCGACGGCGACCCGCGCGGACGCGGCGACGCGCAGCAGCAGCAGCAGGCTGCTGGCGTGTGGGGCCGCCACGGGCTGGGCTACGGCGACGGCGACGGCCCGCCAGCCTCCGGCCGCGCGCTGACCGACGGCAGCGACGCGTCCGCGCACTCCGAGTACGGGGCGGGCGACGCCGGGCAGGAGGCTGCTGCGGGGCCGCGCCTGGTGGCGCTTCAGACGCACGGCGCGCACGGCTTCGTGGTCCCGCCATTCCACGCGCCACCCGCAGAGCTGGCGCGCGCGCAGCCCCACACCCGCGCAGGCGCAGGCGCAGGCGCGGCGCATGCGGCGTCGGCGACCGGCAGCGTCTCCAGCGACGGGCTGACGGCGCAGCTCGCGGCGGAGGCGCCCAGCCGCTACGCGTATGCGGCGGCGCCGGCGGCGGGCATGCTGTCCCGCCCCGCGCCCGGCCGCGCGTGGGACGCGGGCGAGGAGCAGGAAGAGGCTGTGGAGGAGGGTGGTGGTGGGGGCGGCTACGCCCCCCACGACCGCGCCGCGCCCCTGCCCCTCTCCCCCTATCCGGAGCGCCCCGCCACCCGCTGGGCGGCGGAGCTGCAGGACCCCACCTACGAGCGACAGCTGCAGCAGCAGAGGGACGCCGCGCGCGCAGTGGCGCAGCAGCCGCCCGCGCAGCAGCAGCAGCAGCAGCAGCAGCGGCGGCAGCCCTCCCTCGCGAGCTCCTCCGTCACCAACAGCTCCTCAGCTCCCTCCGCGCCGTCCGCCGCCCAGGAGGCTGAGCAGCGGCAGCTGGCTGCGCGCCGCGCCGCGGTGGAGTCCAAGGAGGCTGAGCAGCGGCTTGCCCAGGAGGCTGAGCAGCGGCAGCTGGCCGCCCAGCGCGCCGCTCTCGCAGCCCAGGAAGTTGAGCAGCGGCGTGCGCTGCAGGCTGAGGCTGCGCGTCGCGCCAACGCCGACGTGGCGCGCGCGGCTGCGCAGCAGCACCAGGAGCGCGCCGCGCAGGCTGAGGCGCGCGCGGCGCAGGAGGCTGCGCGCTCCGCACAGCAGGCGCGCGCGGCTGCGGCTGACGAGCGCGCCGCCGCCGCCGCCGCCCGAGAGGCTGAGCGCAAGGAGCGCCGCGCCGCCGCCGCCGCAGCAGCGGCGGGTGAGCAGCAGCGCGCGGCGGCGGCGGTGATGCACAGCAACGCGGAGCGAGAGCGCGCTGCGGCGGAGGCGATGGCGATGGCGGACGCGTGCGAGGCTGAGGAGGTGCGCGCCCGAGAAGTTGCCGTGCTGGCGGAGGACCGCAAGCAGCAGGCGCAGGAGGCTGCGCGCCAGGTTCGCGCCAGAGCGCAGGCGCGCGCGGAGGAGGCGCAGGTGCTGAAGGGGCAGCGGGAGGCTGCTGCGGCGGCGCACCGCACGGCGCAGGAGGCGATGGCGCGCCAGGCGAGCGCTCAGCAGGCCGCCGCAGCCGCAGCCGCAGCCGCAGTGCAGCGTACGCCCACGCCGCTGCGCACGCCCTCCCCCCCGGCGCCAGTCAGCGAGGGGCTCCAACGCGCGCTCGCTCAGCTGTCTCAGCCCGGCGCCGACGCGGCGTCTCTCAGCTCCGCGCTGCGCGTGCTCACCAAGGAGTGCGCAGCGGGCAGCGCGCGCCAGCTGGTGGCCTCCGGCGGGCTGGCGCTCACAGTGGCCGCCATGCGCAGCTGCGCCTCCGACCCCGCCGTGTGCGCAGATGCCTGCCTGGTGCTGGGCATGGTGACTCAGGAGAGCGACGCCGCCGACGCCGCGCTGGCTGCGCCGCCAGGCTCCGACGGAACGGCTGTCAGCGCGGTGGCGGCTGCGTTGGCGGCCCACCCGAAGGTGATGGCGCTGCAAGCCACAGCCTCGTGGGCGCTGTGGGGCCTCATGCGCGGCAGCGAGGCCAACTCGCGCCGCGCAATCGTCGCAGGCACGTCGCAGTGCCTGGTTGCCGCCATCAAGGCGCACGCAGGCAGCGCAGAGGTGAGCCAGTCAGCGGCGGGCGCCCTGCTGGCGCTGGCGGCCAACGGCGGCGAGGCTGGACAGGATGCGGTTGCAGATGCGGCTGGCGTGGCGGCTGTGAAGGCCGCCATGAAGCGGCACACCAGCATCACCTTCCAGGGCGAGTTTGACGCGCTGCGGGACTGGCTCAAGGTGCACTCCGCGCGCAGCAAGTAGATTCTAGGCTCAAAGGACTGTACATAGAGCTCTAGTGCTATATTGTTGAGACGCAGAGCTTACACGACAAGGCTCTGATGAGCGTCCAGCAACGCGCGCGTGCGGCAGTCGTACAGCAGAAGGAAGGAGAGGTGCCGGCAGGCTACACCAGCAGCACGGCGTTGCAGCAGCCGTCGTTCTCGGGGTTGTTGGTCACCTGCGCGTACTTGCCCCACACAACCTTGCCGGCGGGCGTGACCAGCCCTAGCTCGCTCACGTTCACTTCGATGACGGTGCCCTTTGTGAGCACGCCTAAGCTGCTGTACATTTGGCCATTGGGGTTCTTCTTGACGCTCAGAATGTCCAGGCAAAAGGTGCAGTTCAGCTCCGGGTGAGTGACGTGCGCCTTGGTCATGCGCAGGCCGGTTGGGCGGATGAAGCGCTCATATTTTGGCGGCTTGCGCGTGAACCCCTCACCCACGAACGTAGCCTTGGTGATCATGCGCTTCCAAGACTTCTTCATGCGCTTGCCCGTCCTAGCATCGCAGCCGGCGCGCGTCAGGCGCTGGGGCAGACGCAGAGCCCGCGCAGGGAGCGCACCGTAGGACCCGAAACATCTCCTGCTCTGCGATGCCGCGCACTTTGGGCAGCGGCACCTCCCACTTGCCAGCCTTCTCCTTGCGCTTCTGCTTGATGGTGTTGCTGAGCACCTTGGCGCGCGCGGTCTGCGGATGGCGGGTGCGTGAGCTTGCGAGTACACCGCGCAGCGTGCAGCGGCCCGAGCAGCATGCAGCAGGGCCTCATATCTTCCTATCAAGTGTAAAGGTTCCGCATTGAGCCAGATGGCCGCCTCGGAGAAGCAGAATTCAAAGCAAAAAGGTTTAATCCCAGACCAGCCGCCAGCCAGAGCAAGCCAGAGCGCCCAGCGCGCAGCGAAAGCGCACGCGCCTGCTCTCGGTCCAGCAGGTAGTGCGGCACGGCGCCCTTGGCAACCTCCTCGTCGGCCTTGTGCTTGTTGGTGCGCTCGCTGTGCTCAGCAATCGTGCGCTTCATCAACACCTTCTCGCTGTGACGCTTCTTGGCGTACAGCTTCGCCTTCAAGCCAATCAGCTGCAGGAGCGAAGGGACGCGTGCGAATAAGCGACAGGCACACGCATGAGCCGTCGCGGGCCTAGCGGACTATTACTCAACGCAGCCACGCAGCGGGCACGCGCCTTGCGAGCCATGGCAGACTCCCGCTTCGGCGCGCGCGCGTCCTTCTTGCGCTTGCGCTCGAAGTGGTCCATGCGGTAGCCATTCCTGCGCGACCAGGGCAATTCAGCGCCCACTGCACGCCCAGCACAGGCACGCGCAGCCGACGCTCGGCGCGCCGCGCCAGCGCGCTCTACCGGCGAGTGCGTCTCACCGCACGCACGCAGGCTGTGGCGCGCGGGAGCGGCGGCAGGGCTGACGCAACACGGCACAGCCCTAAACGGCCGCCGCCCAGCGTGCTGCGCTCACGCGCGTGCTCTCACGCACCGCTTGCGGTGCAGGTCGATGTAATCTCCCTGAGGCATCGCGGCGACTGGTGGCCCCTGCCTCTGCGCTGCGGGTGCGCGCTGGTCTTGCTGCACTCAGCTCGCGCTCCTTTGCAGTTGCCAACGCCTTCGCTCACACGCAGCAGCAGGCTGCAGGGCGGCGGAAAAAGGGCGCTGTTCGAGTGTTCGAGAGTTCGACGCGTTCGAGCGAACTCGAGATCTCGAGTGGATTATTGTGAATCCCTGGCTTTGGCCGGCTTATTCGGCAGTCCCGCCTCACCCAGCAGGGGTCCCTCCTGCCCCAGCCTCTCCGACTCCTCCAGCTCCTTCGCCAGCACAGCCGCTGCGGGCGGGGCCGCAGCCTGCGCCTTGCCCTCCTCGTGTGCATAGGCCACCATGCCCACCATTGCGATCAGAATGCCGCCGATTGCGCGCGGGTTGGCCGGGTTCTTGAGCACCATGAATCCCAGCAACAGGATGAGCACCGTCTTCAGGTGGCCCAACACCTGGTAGGTGACTGCGTCGCACTTGCCGATGACGAGGAACGTGCTGAAATTGACGCTGATTGCGATCATGCAGGACAGCGCCACAAAGGCGCATGAGACGGAGCTGCGAGCACGCGCGCGTCAATGGCGCGTGCGCAAGACGGCGGGCGAGGGGCGCACCTAAATGTGAAGAGCTCGCCCTTTGGAGTCATGAGGAGGTGATCCAGAGGAACGCCGATGAGCAGCAGCGTGGCGGCCATGATGGGCGCCGCGTTGTGCAGCAGCTGCGTGCTGCTGATGTTGTGCGCCTTCTGCATGGTTCCGGTCCAGATTTGGGAGACACAGGTGGACACCACCGCACCCACCGACACCACCGTACCCAGCCCGTTCAACTCCACGTCGTTCACCGTCGCCACCGCCACGCCCTGCGACAGGGAACGAGCGGGTGAGAGGGTTCAGCACACAGCA
>Ga0208951_1000121_pt1 | contig 32117 bp, 18 predicted proteins | sample GreLakmeMI27MSRF_FD_187702 | JGI IMG/M metagenome (GOLD analysis project Ga0208951, IMG submission 187702) | Freshwater lentic microbial communities from great Laurentian Lakes, MI, USA - Great Lakes metaG MI27MSRF (SPAdes) | ecosystem: Environmental > Aquatic > Freshwater > Lake | place: Great...
CACGCAGAAACAACAAAGGACCCACGATTTAACGTAAGTCCTTGATTTTCATGTAGCGAGACCGGGATTTGAACCCGGGACCTCAGGGTTATGAAGATTTTTCAAGAAAATGAAGGCGTTGATTTGTAGTGAGTTATGTTTTGAGAAAATCGAAAACGACCGATTTCAGTCGAATTCAGGGGGTGTTTTCCTCACGCAGTGTGATTATAATAAAAAATCTAGTATGTCACTAAAAAAAAGATGGAATGGCTAAGTATTCTTGTTTCTTAATTCGTCTGTAAAGTGTTGATTAGTCTTTGGTTTAGAGAATTTATCTTGATTGTATTCTTTTGAACTCCCTTTAGGAATAGACAATGAGTTCCAATTTTTATCACTCAACATCTTTCCAATAAAAACAATTTGACCAATGTGATGAGGATAATGTGATAGTTGTCTATTGATAGCTTCTAAAATAGTGTGGCCTTGATTTCTAATATAAATTACTTTAGATAAATCAGAATCTGTAATAGAATTGAGTGCATTAAATAAACAAGACCATCCTTCTTCCCATTTCACTAATAACTCTTTGCGAGTACTAATATCGTTTTCAAATTCATCGTCTCTTTTTCGCCATTCTTTTTCACCGTCAGTAGTTAGGAAATCAGTCCAACGAGAAAGCATATTACCCCGTAAGTGTTTTATAATCGTCGCAATACTATTACTCTCACTATTAATCTGATTAAAAAGTTGCTCGTCTGTGAGTTGGGCGAATGTTTTTTCACCCAATTTTTTATAATATTCAAATTCCTTCTTGGCGCTCAATAAATATTGTAGATTACTCATTTTGTAATTCTAATTTACACAAGTATTGTGTTTGAAAGATATAGATTACTGTTTCTTAATATTCTTAATCTCTTTCAAATCTGCAATATCCTGACTTCTGCCTGATGCAGTTTTGTTAACTATAAATTCTTTAAGTCCAATATACTTAACTTCAATCCCATTTACATCCACCAGTAATTTGTTTGGAAAAGCATCTTCAAATTTTACACCATCAATCGTATTCAAAATATCAATTCTCAAAGGCGGGTATCCTATTTGTGTAACATAACCTTCTTGCATAAAATCAGACTTAGTTAGACCTAAACTTGATAAACCAAATTCTTTAATTGCAATTACTAATTTTTCCGCATTAGCTTCTGAACTATTAATCCAAATATCTAAATCTCCAGTATGTCTTGGTTTGCCATGAAATGCTAATGCGTAGCCACCAACCACCATATAATCAACCTGGTGTTTATTAAGGAGCTTTACAAAATCTTCAAAATCTTGGGCTAATGTCATGCTTTCAGTTTTCTTCTTACTACATGTGACTTATCCATCCTAGTAGTTTTTAAATCTACAGTTTGAGATATTAAAAATGTCACCGCTTCAAGCCTTTTTATCAAAGGTTGAGCTAACCAATAGTTCAAATCATTCATTTTTTCGTCAAATGATTTTAGTGGCGCTTTATGTAAAACTGGTGCAATATGCATAATCAGAATTGAATATAAAGTTACTTAAAATAAAGCGTTTTAGAATGGTGTTTTCATGACACAATCAAGGACCCACGATTTAACGTAAGTCCTTGATTTTCATGTAGCGAGACCGGGATTTGAACCCGGGACCTCAGGGTTATGAAGATTTTTTGAGAAAATGAAGGCGTTGATTTGTAGTTAGTTATGTTTTGACAAAACCGAAAACGACCGAATTCAGTCGATTTCAGGGGGTGTTTTCCTCACGCAGAGTGTATATTCTATAATTTTTTAAAAATCGAGTTAGTAGATGACAAATTAATTTTTGAGATATTTATTAAACCAGAATAGGGTTTCTTCAATACCTTTTGCTGCTTGTTCAAGTGTGGGTGTGTGAGTTGTTTTTTCAAACTCAATAAACTTAGATGTTATGCCAGCTCTCTCTAGTGCTTTGTGCATTAATTTTCCCTGAACAAGTGGTACAATTTCATCTGTATTGCCATGCATTATAAGAGTAGGGGGATCGTCTTTTGTAGCATAGTGAACAGGCGAATATTCTTTGTATTGTTCCTCATTTAATCTTAATACTGGTCGATTTTCAATTTCTTTAGGATTGTCCGTCACAAATTTTTGCAGATCTGTGGGTGCTGCAAATACTACAATACCAGAGATTGAAATCGTATTTCTTTCCCATTGCTCCTTTGCATTGTGAAGTGGTAATTCGGAAGATAAGCCAATCAATAAGGCAAGATGACCGCTAGCACTGCCTCCCCAAAGCCCAATTCTGTCAGCATCAACTCCATAGTCCTTAGCGCGGTGTACAATAAATCGTACTGCTCTTCGTACATGCGAAACTATTTCGGGCATTTCAAATTTTGGTTCGCTACCATGGCGTACTTCGAATACTGTGTATCCATTTAAAACTAATTTTTTAGGACTTAATATTGGCCAACTATCAGATGCTAACATTTCTTTATCGGTCGTAAATCTATATTTACCATTATCCACAACCTTATATGTATCATAAGGAGATTTCCACCCACCACTATTAATCAAAATTATACCTGCGCCATTTGGATGGCTTGGTACATAGACATCATAAGTCATAGCCATTCCATAGTCATGACCATAAACAATGTCTGCCATTATAGTGAAGTCTTTAGCGTCTGTAACTTTTGAAGTTGAAACATTGTCAGCCGGTTTTGGTGATTGACTGCATGACCAAATACAAATAGTCATTAAAAGAGCTATACTAATTTTTTTCATTTTTTAGAATTTAAATTGTTTTCCTACTCATAAGGCTTTTCGGATACACCCCGTTTTTTAAAGTGGGTTTTGGTCTCCACTATTTTAATTTGAATTTAAATGATTAATCTGATTACGTTGTATCATAAATTTAGTGTATTCGGTAAGAAATGACAAAAACCTCACGCAAAAACAACAAAGGACCCACGATGACTTCATTTTGGTACTTTTTTATGGAATTATGCTGTTATTCTGCCACCTTCGCTAAGCCGAATAACGTTCTAGGCAACTTGTAAATACATATAAAACCAAATAGAATGGAAAAAATTTATGAATATATAACCACTATCAAACCAGACATTTTTCTGGCAGTAATGCTCACCTTACTATTTTCTGTAGAACAGATTTTTTTCTCTACTAAATCTTTTCTCAAAAGAAGCCCGCATTTGATAGGCAATATTTTCCTTCAAATCGGATACATTATAATGAATTTTGTATTAGCAACATTCGTTATTAAAGTTTTAGACTGGGCAGCAAACGAACATATTGGACTTTTCAACTGGATTTCAGTTCCCTTTTATTTACAGGTAATTGCAGGTGTCGTTTGCATAGACTTAGTAAATTACTGGGCACATAGACTAAATCATACTTGGGCTCTGCTTTGGCGTTTTCACAGGGTTCATCATAGTGATACGACTATGGACAGTTCTACAACATATCGATTTCATCCACTGGAGGCATTGGGAGATAATTTAGCAGCCATTGTAGCAGCGTTTATGTTTGGACTTGACGGGACAGTTCTTGTATTCTGGCTAATTGTTTATATGCCGTTATTGGTGCTACATCATACTGATGTTATAATGCCTAAGTGGTTTGACAAAACATTTGGAAGAGTAATTGTATCACCCAATTTGCATAAAATACATCATCACCAACAACAGGTATTTACTGACTCTAATTACGGTTTGCTTTTTATTTTTTGGGACAAACTATTTAACACATATAAAGAACTACCAGTAGAAGAAATAAAATATGGTCTTGAAGAATTTGATAATCCAGAAAGGCAAACGTTTTGGTACCTACTCAAAAGCCCTTTTATAAATGTAAAAAAATAAAGCTGCCTACAACAGCACCTAAACGCAAGTGGGGTTCAGTGCTTCTATTAAAGGTTCGTGTTTTTGGTAAGAAATGACAAAAACCTCACGCAAAACCTCACGCAAACCTCACGCAGAAACAGAAAAGGACCCACGATTTAACGTAAGTCCTTGATTTTCATGTAGCGAGACCGGGATTTGAACCCGGGACCTCAGGGTTATGAAGATTTTTTGAGAAAATGAAGGCGTTGATTTGTAATTAGTTATGTTTAGACAAAACGGAAAACGACCTATTTCAGTCGATTTCAGGGGGTGTTTTCATGACACAGAGGTATTTAAAATTCAAGTCATGTTTACAATTTGCTTACTTCTACTTCAGAACCGAAAATCGGTAAATCGTTTTTGCTTCATATGTATCTTTAGGATCTAGAATAATTGTTGGAAATATCTTACTATCAGATGAATATGGGTACCCTTGTGTTTCTAAAGCAAAGGATTCACGATAATTTATTGGCTTTCCCATTTTTCCAATATCCAATCCTTTAAAAAAATTGGCACTGAAAAAATGAACACAAGGTTCGGTTGTTAATACTTCCATTTTTCTTCCGCTTTTTGGATCTACGACCGTAGCTGCTAAAGTCATTTGAGCTTTCCGTATTTTATTCAGCACAAAATGATGATCAAAGCCACCTGCAATGTTCAACTGCTCGTTTTTATCTTGTAGACTCAACCCTATACCAATTTGTTTTTCAATTCTAAAATCAAACGGTGTCGAATCTACTTTATAATTTTTACCAATTGCGATTTTATCAATATTTATCGGACAGATATAATCAGCATCAATGAAAAGTAAATGTTCATAAATTGGGCCACTGCCCTCTCCAGCTAAATTAAAAAAAGCATGATTTGTTACGTTTACAGCTGTATGCTTATCTGTTGTTGCCTTGTATTCAATTGAAAGTTCATTTTTTTTATTTAAAGAATAGGCTACTTCTACCATAACATTTCCAGGATATCCCATTTCACCATCTACAGAAAGAAAGCTTAACACCAAAGCAGTATCATTAAAGGATTTGACATTCCAAACCTGATTATGAAAACCATTTATACCTCCATGCAGCTGGGTTGAACCAGCATTTAAATTCAATGAATAATTCATGTCTCCAATTACCAAACTCCCATTATTAATTCTACCAGCAACTCTTCCAATGGTCGCACCATGATAAATACCAGTGGCTTTAAGATAATCATCAATACTTTTAAACCCTATGACAACGTCGGCCATATCACCATTTTTAGCAGGTGCAAGTAAGCTTACAATCCTCCCACCATAATTAGTAATGGCTGTACTTATATCCCCATTTTTTAAAAAATATAAATCAACATTTTTATCGTTTATTTTTTTTTGAAAGTTTGCTGCTTTTAATAGCACCGTATTTTTAAAATTCAAACTCTGTCCATTTACATTGAAATAGAATAAAAAAGTAGTAATAAATAAAACGATATTATTTTTAAAATGCCTCATGCTTAATTCACTTACTTCAATTCTAATTTTTCAACATTATTATAGCCTTTCCCTCGAATTAATTCGAAGTGTTTAATCATTTCTTTTAAACGCTTTGATTCTTTTTTTGCCAGATTATTTTTTTGTCCAATATCCTCCTTCAAATTATACAATTGGTATTCTTTAGCATTACCCAATTCAATATTAACTTCTTCAAGAATGGCATCTCCTGAATATGGTGGAATCATTAACCAATCACCATTACGAAAAGCAGTTTTGGTATTGGCTTCTATAATGAGGTTTTTTCTCCCTTTATTTGTTCTTCCTAAAAAAACGTCTAGTAAATTTCGACTATCGGTTATGGATACTTTTTCATCAACAAGTGCTGCAAGAGAAGCAATCAAATCAATTTGACAAACCAATGCATCAGAAACTGCTGGAGTAATTTTACCTTTCCAGTAGGTAAAAAATGGTACGCGCGTTCCTGCTTCAAGTAAACTGTACTTGCCTCCTCTAAGAGGTCCATTAGGATTATGACTACCTGATTTTTCAGCAGCTTGATCATTGTATCCATCATTTAATACGGGGCCATTATCACTAGAAAAAACTATTAAAGTATTTTCTAAAATACCTTCAGCTTTCAAGGTTTTAATAATCTCTCCAACACACCAATCGGCTTCAAGTATGACATCTCCACGTGGGCCTAAACCCGATTTGCCTTCAAACCTAGGATGAGGTGTACGGGGAACATGCGGTTGATTCATGGCATAATACAGGAAAAATGGATTTTCATCGTGAGATATGATAAAGGATTTTGCTTTTTCAAGAAAATGGTCAGCAATATCTTCATCTTTCCAATTTGCACTTGTACCCCCTTTGACAAAACCTATTCGGGGAATGCCATTCACAATTGAACTATTATGTCCATGATGCCATTTCATTTTCAATAACTCCGGATTAGACTTTCCAGTAGGTTCTCCTTCAAAGTTTTTTTCGTAATCAACAGCAATAAAATCATTAGCGCTTAAGCCATCCACAAACCCATTATTTATATATACGGTCGGTACGCGGTCTTGTGTAGCAGCCATTATATAAGCATAATCAAATCCAACCTCATTCGGTCCAGGAGTTATTTTTTTATTCCAATCAACAATTCCTGTACCTAAACCAAGATGCCATTTGCCTATAACTGCAGTTTTATACCCTGTTTGTTTTAACATTTTTGGCAGGGTTTGCTGTTCTGTACCAATCAATAATGGCGCTGAACCAGGCAATATTTTTGCATCTTTGTTGCGCCAAGGATAAACACCAGTGAGCAAGGCATACCGGCTAGGTGTGCATGTTGCAGAAGATGCGTAGCCATTTGTGAATCTCACTCCGCCTTTGGCCAGCATGTCTATATTAGGTGTTTTTATGGCCGTAGCACCATAGCAACCCAAGTCTCCATAACCCAAATCATCAAGATATATAACTATAACATTAGGCCTGCTCTTTAGTTTGGACGATTTGTTTTGTGAAAATCCCGTTGTAATAAAAATAAACAACAGAAGAAACAAAGTATTAAATGTTCTCATTATTTACCCTTTCGGTTTAGTTTTTTTATTTTTTTTAATTAGCGGAAACAGTTCTGACTCAATATGGGCTGATTTAGCCATCTTAATAAAATCATCTTTAAGTTGTGGCATTATAGATGCCAGGTCATTTTTTTCAAATGGGTCTTTTGATAAATTATAAATTTGAACTGATGGGTATTGAACATCACTTTCATATTTTATAACTGCCTTCATATCACCTTTTCGTATACCAACTGATTGATCGCGTTCCCAATAGAGATATTCATGCGCAACTTGCTCCTTTGGTTTTCCCAATAATGTTGGAAGGAATGAAATACCATCAATCTTTTCCGGATTTTTTACATTGAGAATTTCAGCACAGGTAGGTAAAAAATCCCAAAAAGCAGAAATATGAGTTGATGTTGACCCGGGTTTTATTTTATCTTTCCAGTAAGCAATCAATGGAGTTTTTATACCCCCTTCGTATACTTCACTTTTCCTTCCGTGCAATTGTCCGCCGGTATGAAGATAATTATCCTCTTCAGAATTGAGTGCAGTTCCATTGTCGCTTGAGAAGATAATCAAAGTGTTATCCAATAGGTTAAGCTTTTTTAGTTTAGCTATAATTTCTCCTACCTCAGTATCAAGACGAGAAGTTAATGCTGCATATTTTGGTACTGAAAATTCCTCTGAGTTTGCCACACCTGCCTTTATCCCCGTTTTTTTTGCATAATATGCTAAAACCGAATCATCGGACTGATGATAAGGTGCATGTGGCAATGTTGGTGCGAAATATAGGAAAAAGGGATTATTTTTATTTTTTTCAATGAAATTCAATGCTTCATCCTTTATCGTATTGGCACTATAAACCGAAAAAGGAGTTTTAATATTCTGAAAAATTGTAACTGAATCATCATTGCTGCGCATGTAATGTGTGAAATAATCATGCGCATGCCGTTGACAATTGTAACCGTAAAACTGATCAAAGCCTTGTTTATTTGGTGAACCCTCTGAGCCAGGATAGCCCAAGCCCCATTTACCAAATGCTCCGGTTTTATAACCTGCACCCTTTAACAGTTCTCCAACTGTTACTTCGCTTGTTGGTATGGGTACATTTCCTTCGAAAGGAAGAGGTTTGTTGTCCCTTATCCACGCGTGTCCAGTGTGCTTTCCTGTCATCAGAGACCCACGAGAGGGAGCACAAATATTTGAACCACTATAATGGTTCGTAAATTTAATTCCCCCTTTTGCCAACCTATCGATATTGGGAGTTTCAATCACTTTCCCTCCGTAACAACCAAGTTCAAAATAACCCATATCATCAGCCAAAATGTAAATAATATTGGGTTTATTGTTCTTTTTTTCATTTTTTTGACCTTTGGCGTTGTTACAAAACAGAATAATCAACAAACCGGCGAATACTGAAACTAGATTGCAAACTTTCATTACTTGATATTTTTATATTTAATTTTCACCTTCTTTTTCTACCCAATTAAGCGGAATAGGGACAGTAGGTTTCCCAAATTTTTCTAAGAATTTTTTGTACATATCATAATATTTTTCTTTGTACATTTTCTTCATTTTTTCTTCCCTTATCTGGGGATAATAATCAAATATGTCCCCCATCCCTAAAGCCCTTGGGTCTTTTTGATTCGTTAACGCCTTATCCATTGTGGATTTAAGATCTTTTACAATAGAAGCATACAAAGGATCAGCAGCTAAATTATTGATGCAATCGGGATCGATTACCACATCAAACAGTTCATCAGCCGGTCGTTTTCCAAATGCTAGCGAATAATACTTATAATCGGGATCTGTTTCCTTCAGGCCTGTTACATAGGATTTGGTAGGAGAGTCATCCGTATTGTTATATCCGTATTCCGGATCACCTGCTGGCCATCTGTTGGGTTTGTAGTTATGGGCGTAGAAGTATCTATCTGTTCTTATTGCCCTTGAAGGATAACCAACATTAATTTGGTCACCTTCTACCCGTCCCATATCATGGCGTTCTTTACCCACCAATGAAAACTGTCGTTTTTTATCAACTCTTCCAGATTTGTCGGAAAGCAAAAGATTGAGAAAGCTTTTCCCTGTCATTTGTTGGTGAGGTTTCAATTCAGCCGCTTCCATTAATGTAGGAGCAACATCCGGGAAATTTATAAAGTCAGTAACAGTTCTGCCTGGCTTTATCTTATCCCCCCAACGCACTGCAAATGCTACATGAAAATCTTCATCATATATTTGCCCTTTTACACGGGGAAATGGCATACCCTGATCAGATGTTACGATGATGATGGTATTATCGAGTAGGCCGCGTTTAGACAAGGCGTCAAGTGCTTTCCCAATCATCATATCATGATATTCGACCTCTACACCATAATCAGCCAAGTCCCCTCGCACCAATTCATTATCCGGTAAAAATTCCTGAACACTTACTTTACTCAAATCTTTGCCGGCTTTTTTATAAGAATCCTTTTCGTATTTGCGATGCGCTTCGTGCGTTCCGAACCAAAAACAAAATGGCTTATTTTGATCTCTTGTATCGAGGTATTGCTCAAAATTGGAAGTATAATCCTTATTGCTAATTCCACTGTATGGGGGCTTTAAATTAAAATTATTAAATTCCCAACCCGCAGGATTATGTTCTCCATAATATACTCCAGGGCCCCAACCTTTTCCAGTAAATCCAATAGAATAGCCATTGCTTTCTAGCAATTCTGGATAAAATTTCCATTTAGGCGGCATAACCGGAATATGATTAGCGGCTTCTTCAAGTTGCCAAGAGTAACGACCAGTTAAAAAACAAGCGCGTGAAGGCGAACATTTAGGATTGGAAACATAAGCATTGGTAAACAAAACACCTTCATGAGCGATACGATCGAAATTTGGGGTTTTAATATATTTACTCCCATAAACTCCCATACTAGTTCTTGAAATGTCATCGGCCATAATAACCAAAATATTCGGTCGCTTATTTTGCCCTATTACTGAAACTGACAGAAATAAACCAAATAAAAGAAAAACATATTTTATCTTCTTGGCAGATTGTTTGTTCATTGTATGAAATTTCTATTTAAATAATTTAAATTCCTTTAACCATGATATAAATGATTGTACTTATTTTATCCATTGTCAAAATCTATACTTTTAACTAGGTGTGGGTTTGTTATTCACACTTAATCTTACGTGATATATGCATTACTTATAAAAATCAATGTCATAGATACTGCTGATTTAACTCTTTTTATTCAACTCAATCAAGTGAAATATCGCTATACCGTTACCATTTGTACGGATAAAAATATCAGCGTTATTTTCTCCTCTGTTATTAAAAAAAGGATCCTCCAGAAGAATGGTTTTCTCTTTCCAAATACCTGAATTAGTATTGTTTATTGAAATTGCCTTTTTGTTTTTAGCATCACGCGCATCATACAATAATGTCCATTCAGCAACACCTTCATCAAGCCAAACAATACGAACTTCAATACTTTTTGATTTGCCTAAAAATTTATCATCAACATCAAAATAAATGGCTTTGTTTGTATTATTGGTATTGATTGATCGGGAAAATTGACTGTAAACACTTTCAGGAGGACCCTTATGCCACCAACCAATACTTGTAGATTCAGGATCAATCTGGGTTAAAAATCGGCTATAGTTCCCGGGGGATATTCCCCAACCCACATCATTATAATCCTGACGCTTCCTATTAAGCATGCCATCACCAATGGCTTTTTCGGGGTCACCTTGAATGACTCCAAATGCTTTAAAATCCTCCGCAATTTTTATGTAACGGGAAATATTGTTCTTGGCGGCTTCCCCATATTTGGATACAGGAAAAGCAACTGTATCAGATGCATCCAACCCTTTTTGGAAGGCACAAAAAGCTGATTGAGCATTTGCAGGATCATGTTGTCCTGCATATTTATTGAAAAACTTCAAAGCTGGTTCAAATTGTTTCCCTTCAGACGCTTCTGCAGGTACATTCCACATATCAAGTCCACAGTGCGTAGCAAAAATAGAAGACCAATAAAAAGCCTGTGCTGTATTTTTCGTACTCCAACCATATACGGCCCACTCTCCATCCTGTTCTCCTCTGGAAAAAAAATGTTTACCTCTTTTTTGTACTTCATCCTTAAATTTTTGCCAGTTTTGGAGTCTAAAATTCGTTTCACTGATATGATAACCATGGCTGAACATACCGTTCTTAAGACCAATAACATCAAAATTGTCCAACAACCAGTTGTATTGAATAGTATTATTGGAATCATAATTGACAAGTACCGGCTTGACCATTCTGCCACCTGTATTTTTATCTGTTAAAGCATTTTTTAGAACATCCCATGCTTTGATTCTAAAAGTTCCCCATTGCTCATTTGTGATATTATATTTTGGATCTAGTGGCTTTCCCTTGTACCCTTCGCCATCGCCGGTAGAACCTTCTGCAGACTGAATATAAAGAATGCGTGACTGCAATTCTTTTGGCAATTGTTTTACATATTGGCCAAATGCTGTCAACATGCGATGATAGTACCTTATATAATCCTCGTCTAAATAATGGGGGAATGTTTGGTTGCGCTGTTCTCCTAAGGGATTTGATGTTTTTGTCATTTCCAATTCTGGCACACCATTTTCGTATAACCATTTGGGAGAGTTTGGAGCTACCCAAATCATAATAAATGTATAAAAATCATTCTCCTTGAGTAGTTTCAGTTTTTGCCCAATTTGTTCTTCGAACTTAAAATTTCCTGTGGTGGGTTCTATTTGTGACCATTTTAATATTAATGGAGATCCCTTTATCAAAGGATGACTCTGTTTTGAAACTTTTTCCGGATTCCATCCAGCCCAGCTATAAACACCCCAGCAATTTTCAGGAAAAGGTGTCTGTGCTTGAATTGAAAACCCAAAAAAGCAAAAAAGAAATACTGTTGTTATCAAACCAACAAATTTGTGAACTTTCATTTAATAGATTTTTTGTAAAAGTCTTTTTGCTTTTAATGTATGATCAACATTTCCGGCTTTACCACCTTCCTCACTGTCATTGGCATTATTCTTTCCATTGCTAGGCAATGGAACTGCATCTACTTTAGGTATCAAAGCATGTAGTTGTTCTTTGACTTTTAAAATTTCTTTTTTTGTTGAATTGGCTAAATTATCCCACTCCATCGGGTCATTTTTAATATTATATAATTCCTCAACTATTTCCTTTTTTTTTCGATAAATATAATGCCACTCCTCAGAAATTACGGAATGTGAACCCTTACCATCTGTAGTAACGGTGGGATGCCACGGCAATGTAGTGTTGGCAAGCAATGGGCTGAGGCTTTCGCCATCAATATTATCTTTTTTTGGAAGTTTACATAAATCAATAAGTGTTGGGTAAATATCCATCAGGTTTACATTCCTAAAGCATAACTGTTGCTTAGTCATACCTGGAACATGAACAATAAAAGTAGTCTGTGTTGATTCCTTCCACAACTCTGCTTTTCGAAATCGTAGCTTTTCGCCAAGATGCCAGCCATGGTCACCAAATAGTACAACGATTGTATTATCAGCATACTTACTTTTTTTCAAAGCCTCTAACACTACTCCAACACAATCATCTGCATAAGAAGCCGAAGCCATATAAGCTTGAATTGCTTTTTTGAAAAGTACGGGGTCTTGCTGTACCCACTGAAAATCTACAGATGGACTTGCGTATTGTTCATTATTTTTTGACAAAATATCATCTAAGTCATTTAGTTTGTAGTCCGGTAGCTTGATGGTATCTATATTATATCTATCAAAATATTCTTGTGGCACAAACCAAGGCAAATGCGGTTTGGATATTCCCACTGCCATAAAAAATGGTTTATCATAATCCTGCTTTAATTTATTTTCAAACCATGTGGCTGTTCGGTAGTCTTTGGTTTCTTCTTTGGGTGCTTTTGTTGGTGCCCAAGCAAATTCTGTGCCGCCGCCTACTTTATATCTAGCATCAGTCACAACTTGGCCGTTAATTATTCCTTCATTTCTGGAATACAATTTTTCTTTTATAATTTCAGATGAACCATTTTCCAATTCCCATTCGTCAAATGCCCATTGTCCATGGTCAACACCATTTTCAGTTAAATGCTTGTGAAATATTTTACCTTTTGAAATAGTTAAATACCCATTTTTTGAAAAATACTCTGGTAGGGTTGCATTCTCCTGAACGAGTATAGAATTAAGCATATTGTTACCATTCCCATAAGCACCTGTTTTTGAAGGCATAAAACCTGAAAGCAAGGCCGAACGTGAAGGGCAACAGACCGGGCCAGCACAACTTGTATTCCGAAACACAACAGATTGCTTTGCTAATTTATCCATGTTGGGTGTTAGCATTTGTGGATTGCCCCCCATGGCACCCACCCAATCATTTAAGTCATCTACAGCAATTAATATAATATTAGGTCGATCACTTTTTTGAGCATAACTATGTGCGCTTAATATCAACAGGTTAAAAACGAGAATAACTAAGATTTGCTTCATTTTCATATATTTATTATCTTATGACTTCCACTTCAATACCATTAAAAATATCATCTATTTTATCAGTATTTAACAAAACAAAATCCGATTGAAATTCACCATGATGCTTTAACGGCATATCTGCTAAATCTACTGTTACTGATTTCCATTTATTATCTCCTGTCCCCTTAACCTCAATAGCAGATCTTAACTTTTGGCCATCATTATACTTCAAAGCCCAAGTAGAACCAGCATTTTTATCAAGCCATGTTATGGTAAATTTTAAATTTTTAGGTTTCCCATTTACAAACATTTCTTCATCGAATGTGAAATACATCGTATTTTTTCCAGTAGCATTTTCAAAAGAACGAGCAAATCGATCATATTTTGATGACTTTTCATCTATATTACCCCTTACCCGAAATAGTCCTATAGAGGTTTCATCGGCATTTATTTGCGTCAAAAACCTTTCATAATTACCTTCTTGAATATCCCATCCCACGTCATTATAACCTGTTTGAACATCTCGTTGCGCAACTTGTCCTAATGCAACTGATTTTACATCATCAATCTTCGCTCCTCTTGATGCATACGCTGCACAAATTTTCGAGTACCTATCACTATTTTTCTCAGTTGCCTTACCGAAAGTAACTTCAGGAAATTTGGTGGTATTTGACGCATTCAATCCTTCATGAAAAACAGAATAAGCAAACTGTGCAGTTTGAGGGTATACTTGCTGAGCATACTTATTGTACATTTTATAAATCTGTCGTATTTCATCGTGTTCAACAGCATATTTTACTGCACTTTTAGAAAGATTTGTTGTAGATAAACCAACATTCAATCCACTAAGAACAGCCCAGTAAAACCCGATTTCAGGATTTAAAATGAAATACCCTTTTTGCCAACTTTGATCCATTTCAGATGCCGAGAAAAGTTTTAATCCTTTAGGATTCACTAAATATTTATACCATTTTTCTTTGTAGCTTTTTTCATCCGATAAATGATGCCCTCGATTGTATGCACCGCCTTTTATTCCAAATCCAATGGCTGGATCTATTTTTGTCATAATCCAATCGAATTCTTTAGAATTTTTTTCTGGATCCACTCTGTTGAATGTAAGTGCTATTTTATGGTCGGCAACATCGTTAAAATATCTCTTATATTCATTGAACGCTTCTAACCTAAAGTCTAACCATTCTTTTTGTGAAATCGAATATTGTTCATCTACTGGTTTGCCTTTAAAGGGTTCTTCATCACCAGTTGCCCCTGTTTTGACTTGTACAAAGGCTATACACTTGAATTTTTCACTCGGTTGATTTCGTAAAAAGAGTGAGAATTGCTTGATCAATTCAAAATAATATTTCTTATAATTTTCGTTTAAATAATATGGATAATTTGGAAATTTATCATGCTTACCAGGCTTATTATCTTTTACTTTTACCAAAGGCACTCCGTTCTTATATAACCATTCGGGAGAATCTGGTCCTACTCCGATACTGAGTTTTACCAATTTATTATATTTTAGAGCATTATCCAGGGTTCTTTGAATACTAGAGAAATCAAAATCATTTGGAGAAACGCCTTGAATATTATCCCATTGATCTCCTCCCTCAATCCCCATTATATAATCGAATTTAGGATTCTCATAATCAGCAATGCCATCACCACGGTCCCAAACTCCGTATGAATTGCTAGGCAATGCTACCCGCTGTGCTACTACATTATTTTGATATATTAAAACTAAAAATAGTAATAAATATTTACATCGTCCTATTCTACACATGTTTTTAATTATTTTGATTAATGGTTGAAAATAAGTTTTAAATCAGCATTTACCAACCAGGATTTTGTGGAAGCAATCCAGGGTTTGTCATCAAATCACTTACAGGAATAGGGAAATATTTATATTTTGCAGCAGAAAGAGTGGGACGATAACGCTGAACGATATTTAACCTTTGATAATCAAACCATAGTTGAATTTCGAAACAAAGTTCTCTCCTTCTTTCTGAAATAATTAATTCCATCAAGTCCCCTGAAGGAAGTACCCTTCCCAATCCTGCCCTTTCTCTGACATCTGCAACTCTCTGTTTTGCATTGGCGATATCACCAAGCGCATTTAGAGACTCAGCATACATTAGTAAAAGATCTGAATAGCGTAAAATAGGTATATCATCCCCAAAACGTCCTTTATCAGCCGCAGAGGTTTTAAAGATATACGTTGTGGGTTGCATAGGTATATTATCAGCTGACAATTGATAATCACTCCAATATTTTTTGAATGTCAGTGTTTTTATCCCTGCTGGATACAATACCCTAACATTACTCTTATTTATATATTCAAGAAAAAATGTAACAGCCCTTCGCTTATCTGAAACTGTAAATTCGTTTAAAAATGCGGATGTAGATTTTAGTGTACCAACTTCAGTTGTTAAAATACCTGTTCCTTTTACAGCTGTCATACCAGCCAAAGAATTTCCTAATTTTAAATCAGAGGCTTCTATGAACTTTACAGAAAATATATCTTCTTTACCGTTCTCATTCACTTCTTTAAAGATATCCGAATAATCGGTTATTAAGCCATAGTCATGCCCTCCAGCATAAATAGAAGCACACAAGACCCTCGCCTTTGTGTACATGTCATTTCTATCAAAAGCATTATCATATAAATTAGCATTTGAAGCAATAGAAGATGCAATAGTAAGGTAAACTTTTGCCAATAACGCTTGGGCAGCTCCCTTTGTTGCTCTGCCACGCTCATACCCTTTATAGTCGTTGACCAAATTACCCGTACCAGAATTTCCATATGCAGCATATTGTTTCCAGGTTGGCAGATCAACAGCAGCACTTTCTAAATCTTTGATTATTTGTTTATACACCAGGCTTTGACTAACTTTTGCAGGATAGGCTCCCTCAATGGTTTCTACTCCATCATTCAATGGTATATCACCCCACATCCTCACAAGATTGAAGTAGCATAGTGATCTTACATATTTTGCTTCTGCAATGATTCTTTTGTAGGATATTTCGTTGACATTTTCTTTTTTTAATAATTTAATCAGCATACTGGCCCTATTAACACAAACCCACATTCTATCCCATACTTTTTTTATATCCGCCAGATCTTTAGCTGAATAATTCATCCCCTCAAATCCGGGACTGAATGATACGGTGCCTGTTGGTGCTTCCAACATTGAAAAAAATGTATAGTCGTTTGCGTATGAAAAATAGGCATCCCTTAATCCGGCATACACGCCATTTAGGGCAGAAATACCCTGTTGTTCGTTCATGTAGAAATTTGTCGGTTGCGAAGAGCTAAATACCTCTTCAACTAAATACTTCTTGCATGCCGATAATGAGCATACAATAAATAGTAATGCAACTAAATATTTAGCATTTCTCATCTTTAAAAGTTTAAGTTTAAACCAAATGTGTATGCTATGGGTCTAGGATAACCAAAGTTATCATATGCCAAAATGCTTGAACTTTGATTGGTTGCCCAACCACCCGGTTCAGGCTGATTATTTTCCGGATCAGTGCCTCTATATTTAGTGATCAAGAATGCATTTTGAACACTTCCAAATATGGAAAAGGTCTTTATTCCTTTCATATTCTTTCGTGGAAAGTTATAAGACAATGCAATATTTTCAAACCTTATAAAACTGCCATCTTCAATATTTGTAAGATTTGCAGATAAACCATTCGTGGCTGTAGAACCAAGTTTTGGCACACTAGTATTTTGATTTTCGGGTGTCCATCTGTTTAACACCCTGGTAGAAAATGATGTTGCTTCTCCATATGGTTCATCATATTTATTGGTGTTAAATAACGATGTATTCATTAGCTGCACATTAGAGGAATTATACACCTCCTTACCAATAACAGAATTGACAAAAATATTTAAAGCCCAATTTTTATAAGTAAGATCGACGCCCATACCAATGGTAAAATCGGGATGAGGGGATCCAATTGCTGTTCGATCGGATAAATTGATAACCCCATCACCATTGGTATCTGCATACTTAATATCTCCCGGTTTTGCAGTAGGCTGTAACATTGATAATGCCCCCGAAGTAGGGTTTCGAAACGAATAATTATTTATTTCTTCTTGGGTTGAAAATATGCCTAACTGAGGGACTTCCCAAAATACTCCGTAAGCATATCCTTCGCCTACATAGCCAGTATATTTATTTTCATTTATCATTGATCCTTGTCCTAGCCATTTTGTAATTTCATTTTTATATTTTGAAAAAACAATGTTACTTGAGAGTTTAAATTTCTTCCCCTTAATGATATCTCCACTCAAAGAAAATTCAAATCCTGTATTTTTCATATCCCCTCCATTTCTTGTCGAAGAAGCAAAACCTGATACACCTGGCAATGGAAAATCTTTTACCAACAAATCAGATATTTTTTTTACATATACATCCCCATTAAAATTCAATCTGTTCCCCCAGAACCCAATTTCAACTCCTGCATTAAATTGGGTTGAAATCTCCCACTTTAGGTCCGGATTGCTAAAGGTTTCCGGTGCTTCTGCTGCAACAGCTGTATTTCCAAAGGCGTAAGTAGATGTCGATTTTGATAAACCCATATTATAAATAGAACCCTGGGATTGATAAGGAAGGATGCTTGAACTGCCTGACTGCCCGGCACTGAATCGCCATTTCCAGTTAGAGATGATTTTATTATTTGAAAGGAATCTTTCCTTATTCATATCCCAAGCAACTGCTAGACCTGGGAAAAAGGCCCATTTGTTATTGGCTCCAAATTTTGAAGATCCGTCATAACGGCTTGTAAATGTTAAAAAATATTTGTCGTTATATTTAAAATTGGCCCTTCCTAAAAAACCTGCGAGTGTTTCTTTTGACTTAAACGAACTATATCCGGCAGCGGAAGCCCCTGCTGCCAGATTATATGGCCCATATATATCAGAATTAAATTGAGTCACATCTCCCGAATTGACACTGGACCTTTCTTTTTCTGATATTTCTACACCACCAAGCATGGTGATGGCATACTTGCTTTTATTAATGCCGTATGAAAGAATATAATTATTTGTGTACTCCTGAATTTTTAAATGACTAACGTTTGCTTTACCGCTACTTAGACTACCCTCAAGCGTTGTGGATGGCAGATAAAATAGTCTTTCCCTTAATGAATAATTATATTTAAGACTTGTTCTGAAAGTAAGCTTTGGTGTTATTGTGAAATTTGCATAAATATCACTCAGTATTTGGTCAGTTTTATCAATGTCGGTTGAATTATTGAGCCTTGCTATTGGATTCTCAAAGGTTTTGTCGGTTCCAAACATATTGGTGAAATTCAACTTGCCATCCTTATCATAAATTGGAGTGACTGGTGTTACGCCAAAGATGGTTTCTATGGCTTTCTGTCCATCATCCATTTGATTATATATATATTGGGTAGGGAAAACAGAAAATCCAAGCTCTACTTTTTCAGTTGGCTTTATCATGCCATTGATCTTCATGTTGAACCTTCTATAATCCTGATTTTTTATTGCCCCATTGTCTTTTAAAAAATTGATACCCAATCCAAGTGATGATTCTGCTTTTCCATAACTGACATTTATATCATGATTTTGGAGTGTCCATGGCTGTCTTGACTCCTTAATCATATCATACCCTTTTCCCCAGGCGTTGCGATTATTTTCTGGGAATCCTAGTATTTCAACAGTAGGCAAAATTATATCTGGCCGATTTGCTTTCATCTCATAAAAAAGAGTGGCGTATTGAGCTGCGTCAACAACATCAATTTTTCTGGCCATATATTTAGTAGTATAATAAGTTGAATAAGTGGTTAAAACTTGTCCAGCTTTAGGTTTTGTAGTCGTGATTAATACAACACCGTTTGCCCCTCTCGAACCATATATGGAAGTTGAAGCTGCATCTTTTAATATTTCAATGGATTTTACATCTGAGGGGTTTATAAAATTAATATTGTCTATGTATATACCATCAACCACATATAGCGGTTCTCCCGTTCCATTTATTGAACTTAAGCCCCTGATTTTAATGGAATTGGCACCTCCGGGTTCATTGCCAGTTGTTCGAATATACGCTCCAGGAACTTTGCCTACCAGAGCAGATACAATATTTGGGATAGCCTGCTTCCGCAGATCACTTCCCGTTATTTTAGAGATACTCCCTGTTACATCGGACCGACGCACTGATTCATATCCAATTACAACTACTTCATCAATATTTTCTATTTTGAGCTTCAGCACAACATTAAGGAATAACCTGCTGTTTACATCAACAGTTTTATTTTCCATCCCAACAAATGAAAATTTTAATTTGTCTCTTGTCTCAGCCTCAATTGAAAATTCTCCATTGGCAGTTGTTATTGCAGTTGTATTTTTCCCTGCAACTGCTATTGTTACGGAAACCAGTGGAACTTTATTTTCATCAGTAACTTGTCCTTTTATCATTGATTTTTGCGCAGATAAAGAATGATTGAATAAAAGTAAAATCACAAGATTTAAACCCAGTATTAATAGAAGTTTCATTTGATTAAGTAATTTTTAAATACATATGCATCATAAAACTGTTTAGGAATCCTTAATACGGATTTTGAACCATTGCTGATGATTGTAACATTTGTCCATATGGTATTGGACGAATAATTTGTTTAGAATTCCACCTTGAAACCGTACTTGCCATTCCAACAGGAAATATTTCCAGATAGTTATCTCCATCAAATCGGTAAGCCCGGATCATGTCTTTTTTATTCCGATAAACATCTCTTGTTCTTTGGCATTCTCCTATCATCTCTAGCCTCTTTTCATTGAGTACAAGATCAAGTATATTTTTGATGTTATAGCTGTTGGTAGTCCAGTTGGTTATAGTAAAAACCGGAACGCCTGCACGACTTCTTACATAGTTTATATTTTCCAATGCTTTTGCAGTATTCCCTAATTTGGCATATGCCTCTGCCTGAATTAACCGCATTTCTGTTGCCCTTAATACTATTGTAGAGCCAAGATTGTTAATGCCCCCCTGGAAAGAATATTTATTGCAGTTGGTAGATTTGGCATTATACACTGCATCTGCAGAGGATAGTATGGTACCTATTGCAGTTGTATAAGATTTATCAATTAAATTATTGCGTAAATCGGTCGGATATTTATTGAGTAAAGTATAATAATCATTAGAAATCGGCAGATATTGACCGGCCTTAAGTTGATTGTATCCATTGTCAAGACAGAGCGGTAATGTGGTAACAACAGTTCTATACAACATCCAAATGGTTTCACTTGAACTTGAAGCAGTAGAAAAATAATGTTTTGTACCTGACGGCCATTGTGTTCTAACAACAGTGTTATTGCCAAAAAACACATCAGAAGCGGTTATCATTGACGCTTTCCCGGAATTTAAAACCGAATCAGCATAGTTAATCGCATTATTTGCCATTGTAATATCTGGCGTAGCAGGATCCAACATTGAATTGTAAATACGGGCTAAGAGAGCATGTGCCGCTTGCTTTGAAGCTCTTGTTCTATCAGTACCAATGGATTTCAGGTAGAAAGCCGAAATTTTAAGATCCGCAATCATTTGGTTATAAAGTTCATCAATCATAGATCGTTTTGCTTCAGTATTATCATTTGGATCCAATCGTATAGGTAATCCCAAATTACTAATATTCATTTGTGTATATGGCCGAGTGAAGAGATTACTTAGTATAAAATAATTATACGCTCTCAAAAAATATAATTCACCTAGTGCATTGTTATTTTCAATATCTGCTCCAAATTTATTTTGAGCTATAACCGTATTACAGGTAAAAATATTTTTATAACAATTGGTCCACAATGGCCATGTTGTAACGCCATTATTATTAACATCTAAAATATTGGTAGTAAAAAGACCAGGCTCTGAATTGTTTACCCTGTTCAATTTTGCAAAATCATCACTTGAATAATTATGATAATCATTATTTGCTTTATCAATACCTGAGCTTAAACTAGAATATATACCTGTACTCAAAAGCTTAACACCTTGCAATGAACTAAAATCTTGTCTCCCCAAACTATCTCCAGGAAAAGTGTCTAACTTCTTAGTGCAATTGGATAAAAGAATTGTGCCAAATATGATTGCTATGAAAGATCTTTTTTTCATTTTATTTATTTTATATAAGTGAAATAAATGTCCGTTTTTTTAATAAGTACTGTCAAATTAGAAAGTGATATTTGTTCCAAAAACTAAACTTTGTTGAATAGGCCTCAATTTATTGTTAACGTTTATCTCTCCACCATATCCCTGAGCTTCTGGAGTTGTATAAATAAATTTGTTGTCAAATACTTTTAGAATCGGGTTATTCAACCTACAAAACAGCGTTACATTTGACATTTTGTACATTTCCAAAAGCGATTTTGGAAGATCATAACTTAACAAAATATAGTTCACTTTCAGAAAATCACCTTTTACCAGATTCATGCCATCTGGTTTATTCGGAACTGTTGCAGATTTTGCATAAACCCCAAAAAAGGGACGGGGGAAATACGCATTATCGCCCGGTTTTTCCCATCTTTTGTCCAAAACTGCTGATGATTGACCTTGAATAACTTTTTCACCATTTCGGAACCATATGTTACTTGTAAGCATTGTATAAAAGTCACCTACATAAGAAACCATCACTTCTAAAGATATCCCTTTGTAAGAAATTTTATTATTAAAGCCACCAGTAACTCGTGGTGCCAAATTTTTAGTTTTATAGGCTATATTCGGATTGGCTTGCCATGTCGTAGTTCCATTTATTTTGCCAGTACTATCAGCAGTATTCCAGGTTGCTAACCCTGTTTGAGGGTCCGCCCCTACATAATCAAAGATGTAAGAAGTATTAAGATTATATCCAACTTTTAAAATTTTATTAAACCTGGCATCAATAATTCCTTTTTCACCTTGACCTGTTAAGGCAAGAACTTCATTGTGATTATAAGCAAGTGATAGATTAGTGTACCATTTGAAATTTTTCTTATTGATTATATTTCCAGAAACCGAAAATTCAAAACCCTTATTTTGGACACTTCCAATATTTTTCCATCCAAGATCAAATCCTGTGCTTGGGTCAAGAGGAACTTGATATAAGATATCTTTATTTTTAGTGTTATATAGATCAAAGGTTAGGTCTATTTTTTTCCATAGCGAAAGATCTATACCAAAATTTGTAGTGAGCGCTTTTTCCCATGTCAAATTAGGATTAGCATATTGAGTGGGTGATGCACCAGCTTGAAAATTGTAATTAGCACCCAGGGAAAATGTTTCAACAGCTGAATAATTGCTAAAATTATCATTGCCTGTCGCTCCATAGCTGACTCTCAACTTAAGGTTTGAAATAGTTTTGAGCATTTCTTTCATAAATTTTTCCCCACTAACAAGCCATCCTGCTGAGCCAGAATAAAAATTGCCATAACGATTCGCACTACCAAACTTAGAAGAACCGTCTCGTCGATAGGATCCAGTAAGAAAATATTTATTAGCAAAAGCATAATTGAACTGTGAAAAATAAGAGAGTCTAAATATTTCAGCTAACCCCCCTTTAACTATGGGAGTTCCTGATGTAGCATTAAGAACACTTATTCCGTTTACAAGCCCTGTATTACTTGCCGAAAATCCATCACTTATCTGTGATTGGTATTCAAAACCAATTTGGCCGTTGAATGTACTTCTACCAAAATACTGATCAAAACTAAGAATCTCATTATTCAATAAGTTTTGACCTGTAGACTGCGCTCTTCCTAAATAAGCATTGGTAATCCCCAAATATCCTGCAAAAGGATCTTGATCATCCGCCCAGGACCTGCCATCGCGATATTCTTTGGTCAAACCTGAGTTATAGCGGTATTGTGTACTAGATGATAGTTTAAGGTTGGATGAGATCTCGTAGGAGAGCGTAATCTGAGGAAGAAGTGTCATTGATTTTTCATTATTTACATTCCCTATCTCCTCATAGGTCAACATGTTTGTTGCTTTAGTACCAATCCAGTCTAATTGTATTTCAGGTAAATATTTCAAAGTGCCATCCGTGTTATAGGGACTATCAAATGGTGCAACCCGAACATTTTCACCAAAAAGAGGAAAATTAGTTTTTCTGAAAGTGGCAAATGTCCTTGTATCAAGTTTCCATTTACTTCCGAACTTAAAACTCAAATTCATTTGTCCAGAAATTTGTTCCTCATCATTGCCCCGCATGGTACCATCAATTTTATTATAATTAAAGCTGATGTATTGAGTTGATTTTTCTGAACCGCCACTGTATGAGAAGCCATGTTTTTGACTGGCACCTTTTGGATATAACACATCCAACCAATTGAAATCAGTGGCTATAACCTGATCTCTTGTTCTGCCCCTCATGATAGAACTCATCCAAAGTGCTTCTGTATTGGTCGGCAAAGGCAGGTAAATATTGTCATTGTTAAATGCTTCTCGATGGTAATCATATAGTTGTTCAGAATTCATCAAACCTTTAAAATTACCCCAAAGTGGTTTGTTGAAACCAGAAGCTGTAGTGATATTGAATATGCCTTTACCCGCTTTACCTTTTTTGGTCGTTACTACAATAACACCACCAGATGCTTTTGAACCATAAAGCCCTGTTGCACCAGCATCCTTCATAACGGTTATACTTTCAATATCATTTGGATTAAACGCATTAGCAGAAGAAATAACACCGTCTACTACCCAAAGTGGTTCACTACTGGCTGTAATAGATCCCGTACCCCTAATTCGAATAGAAGGTGCTGTACCAGCATCGTAATTATTATCTAATATTGTTAACCCTGCTACTTTCCCTTGAAGTAAATCAACTCCATCCATAGAAGTTGCGGTTGAAGCTGCAAGTTTTTCTCGGTTTAAATTAACGACAGAACTTGATATTTCTGATAATTTTTTGGAGCTATACCCGACGGCAATAACTTCTTCAAGTAATTTTGCATCTTCTTTCAAAATGATATCAATTTGCAACTTCATTCCTACCACAATTTCTTGTTCTTTCATGCCAATAAAGGAAAAAACCAGTTTATCAGTAGGCAATGCATTGATGGTAAATTTTCCATCAATACCTGTAGTCACTCCGATCTTCTTATTTTGAACAACAACCGTGACATCAGCCAAAGATTTTCCTTGCTCATCTTTAACTGAACCAGTTACTATTTTCGATTGCGAATAGGCCTCTGATAAAACACATGAAATTGCTAGCAATGTCAGTAAAATGGATTTTTTAACCCGTATTGATTTTCTCATAATAGCAAGTTTTAGTCTTTAGTTAATCGTTATACTTTTTCTCAATAAGTTGAAGTCCATTCCTTTAACCTTTATTATTATTGAGGTATGATATTTTAAATTATAAATTAATTTTCCAGCAGTTATATTGATTTTTACCCCTGACAGCGCTTCTGATAATTCAGTATTTTGAAGACCCCCAATTACAAATTGTTTGTCTTTCCCCTCCCAATTAAAAAGAGAGAGATACACTCCATCATTGTTTTCCCCTAGCATGACATTAAAGGCATCATTGTTATTTTTACCATGATCCCATAAGTCTAATGGTAAAAATCTAGTAGCTGTTTTTATAGAAAATGCATTTTTAATCAGATTTTTTCTTTCACTTCTTAATGTAAGCAAATTATCACTGTTTATTTTGATCCCACCATATAAAGATACATAATCACCCCACATTTTAGCCTCATTATACGTTGTATTTCCGCCGAATTTATCTTCGCCCCAAGCCCTAGCGGGTTCTTCATCATCTTTATTTCTGACAACTAAATAGTCAGCATCATTCTGAGCCACTATATGATTAAGATAAAAATTTCCTCCATTCTGCAGGCACCTGGTTTTATAATGTTCGAATGTTGGACTAATATCACCACCCGTTCTAATTCCATCCACGATGCCAATCGTTGGTCCAAAAACTGATGAACAGGCTAAAAAGAACCCGTCACCAATACCTTCTCGCATTGATTTTAACCCCAATCTTGTTCTTTCCATACTTGTAAGATTGTTATCGAAGGCCTTAACAGCAGTTACTTTCTTTATTCCTTTTTTCTCTTTCCCATGTTCAGTTAATATTGTTTCAAGAAGGCCATAACGCATAAAGTCTATCTTGAAATAACTAAATCCCCACTCAGTACGAATTGTACTTAAAACATTTTTCATGTAAGCACATACAGCAGGATTTGAATAATCAAAATAGATATACTGCATGTATGCATCCTTTTTGTCTATGGACTGACAGATTGTTTCACCATCCTGATCTTTTAAAAACCAATCAGGATGTTCTTTATATATATTGGAAGTCTTATCTGCCCTAAAACCATCGAGATGAATTCCCGCTTTGTATCCCTTTGATTTTGAATAATCTGCAATCGCTTTCATCCCTCCCTGTAAATTTTTACGAACACTCAGATAATCCCCTCTTGCTGTCCACCAACCGCCATCAATTTGAATGATATTTACTTTTAAACCATCTGCGTCAATCTGATCGATATTATTAATGATATCTTTTGTGTCGTATACTCTTCCATAATAATCCCAGGTTGACCAACCATTTAATTGGAGGGATTCTTTCGGTTCAATTTTATGCTCATTTGCTATTTCTTCACCATATGCATACAATAAATCCTGCCAGGATTCATTTTTGATTTTTATAATTTTTTCAAAGAGAATGGAACCTCCTGGTTTAATAGGCTTTTTCTCACCAAATGCTTTGATAACTACGTCGTTTTCTTTGTTGTATATGTTAGGTCTAAATATATTCCAGGTAAGTACACCCACTAGTCCATATCTATTTTCATTATACTTTGTCATTAGATACATACCTGATTCGCTCTTATTATCTAATGAATTTGATTGTTTTAAAGGTGTCCTTCCCATACAGGTGCCGCCAAAAACTATTGGCAATTCTGTATCATTTTTCCCTTTTAGATTTAGGGTGATTTCTATAGAATCAATTTTATCAACTTCCTGACCACGATTAATTAATGAGATTTCATAATATTCTTGTCCTTTCTCTCCTTTTTTTAATGAAATTTTTGAAGCGATACTTTTATTTTCAGAGTAAATGATACAATTAATAGGATAAGATTGGGGAAGAGTGTAAAAACAGCTTTCGGCAAGAGATAGAATAAAAAATAAGCTGAGTATTAATTTGGACATTTAAAAGATGGTTCAATGGTTTATTTATCGAAAGTAAAAGTCTATTATTCCTCAGGGATAGCAAAAAAGAGTCAAAAACAGGTGATTTTGTTTCAATTTTAAAAAAATAGTCCCAGGATTTGGAAAACCATGTTTGTAGAGATGCTTAAATTAACTTTTTTACCCAAAAATTATGGTGATTCCCATTATTGAAGAGATTTTTGGGGCCTAGTTATTTGATAATTACGCTTTTTGAGACTTACCCTAAGGGATATTGTATACTTTTAAACAAGGAATTGAAAGAATTTCGCTTGTTAATGAGACAATTAGATATATTAAATAAGTTGATTTCTTTCACATATTATTTAAATATTATGTTTTCTTCATTCAAAAGACTTTGCTCATGTGTATTGGAAAATCCACGCATAATGACCCCCTTGCGCCATTTGATACTGACTCCCAATAAATTGAATAGAAATTAAGTTGTTTTTGTTAGAAAAAAAATAACCCTCAAGATCATAATAAAAAATATTTAACCAAAAAAGATATAAAAAATCCTACATTTAGGATGAATCACAACTAGCTCTTTACAATTTTAAGTGGCCACAATTATCACTTTTTGATGTGAATTTTTTAACGGGGTCAATATGAAATGGCGGAGAATACTACTTATGAGTGGTATTTCCATGTGTGTAACTTAAATTATTATCAAATAGTCCTGATGCGTTTTATTTATTTTTTACTTTTTTTTGTTTTTTTTCATAACCATTATCAAGGTTATAGCCAAACAAAGGTAATATTTAAGAAAATTGACAATAAAAAAGGGCTTTCTCAAAATGGTGTTTTAGCAATGTTTCAGGACAAAGAAGGCTATATGTGGTTTGGTACCCACTATGGTCTTAACAGATACGATGGTATTTCTTTCAAAAACTATTACAGAGGTGATGATTACAATGACCTATGTGGAAATACCATCCAATCCATATTGCAGGATTCAGCAGGAAACATTTGGATTGGAACTATAGAAGGAATTACTGTTTTTAATCCAATTACAGAAATATTTTATAACCTTAATAAATATAGCCAAAAAGAAAGTGTTTTTAAGCAAACAATACTTTCAATGAAATTGATAGATAATAATATTCTAATAAGCAGTAATGATGGAATCTGGAAATTCAATCCAGGAAAGAAACTTTTTACAGACTTGATTGCAAAAAATATATGTAAAACAATTAATAATTACAAATTAGATGCTAGTGTAAAATTAGAAGGAATTCGTATTTATCAAAAAGATCAACAAGGCAACTACCTGCTAACTGCCAATAACCATGTTATAGTATCAAAAATAATTGATAATAAGCTGTTAGTAATTGATGAGATTACTCTTGATGTTAAAACACCTATCGAAGTAACAGCTCTTTATAAAGATAGCTTTTCCAATTTTTGGGCAGGTACAGCAAAGCATGGTCTATATCAATTAATAGTATCCAAAGGAAAATATTCAACAATCAAAGTATATCCACAGAAAAAAAATACTTTTTTTTCAAGAATTACAGATATAATTCAAGATAACAAAAGTAAATTATGGGTTATCTCTAGAAGCGATGGTGTTATCGCTATTGCAAAAGAGCATTTGGAGAAAAATATATTTTTTCCAATAACATTCAGTGAACTTGAAATTTCAAGTAAGAGAATCAGAAGTATTTACGTATCACGTGATAACACCCTATGGTTAGGTTCACTGGGAAGCGGTATATTTTTTTATAATCAGTCCGGAATCAAATTCAAAAATTATCAATTTTCAAATGAGTTTAGTAATTCATCAAATAGTTCTCTTAATAATTATTCAAGGTCTATAAGCAAAGATCTGTATAATAGATTATGGTTTGGAACTCTTTTTGAAGGATTATTTATTTATGCAACAGAAAAAGAAAAAATTGTAAAATATTTACTGAATAATCTCTCAATTTTTTCATTATCCGAAGTTGATAAAAACCATTATCTCGCAGGCACATCTGACGGGTTATACCTCATTACACACGATAAAGAAAAAATAAAAACAGATAAAGTTTCATTCGATAATAAGGCAGAAGGTGTTATTTTTTCTATTTGTAAAAAATCCAATAAATACTGGATTGGAACAAGTAATAAGTTATTAAGTTTTGTCTTGACTGATGATTTTAAGTTTACCCAAGTAGTTAGTTATAATGATACACTTTTAGATGACCTTAGGTCACAAAATACAATACGGTGTGTCAAGTATGATGAGTACAAGAATTGCATTTGGATTGGCACAGAAATGAATGGTCTGATTAAAGCAGAATTAGATTCAAAAGATAATATATTAAGTTTTGTTTCATTCAACAAAATGCATAAAGATTATGCAATCAGTAAATACATTTCTGATATTTATATAGATACTGATAACAATTACTGGATTGGTTCAAGAAATGGACTGATTCATTTTAGAATGAATGATGCTGGTAATTTTTCAGATATGGGAATTTACACGACCAAAAATGGATTGCCCAGTAATATGATTCAATCAATACAAAGTGATAAAAAAGGGAATATTTGGCTTGGAACAAATAGAGGTTTAGTAAAATTTAATAAATTTTCACATGACATAATTAATTATGATATTAATGATGGTATCCAGGATTATGAATTTGCAGAACACGCTACCTATGTTGATAATACTGGTATTTTATACTTTGGCGGCATAAATGGTGTTTCTCGATTTTCTCCTGAACAAATGAACGCCGATAGTATTACTGAATCTGTTTTGATTCAAAATATTTTCATAAATGGTATAAGCTCTAACGAAATAAAAGGACTTGATAAAACTAAAAAACTTTTATTATCTCATTCCAGCAACAATTTGAAATTTTCGTTTATTTCATTCAATTATATAAATCCATCAAAGTGTAAATATGCATACAAGCTCGAAGGATATGATAAAGATTGGATATACTGTACGTCCGAAAATCGATTTGCAGAATATGCAAATTTGAGTAAAGGAAATTACATATTTAAAGTAAAAGCTTCCAACCATGATGGTGTATGGAATAATAATTTTACGTCTACCCCTCTTGAAATACAGGCATCTTTTTGGCAGACCTTGCCTGCTTTTTTACTTTATACCTTTATTCTTTTTGTTTTAATAATTTTTGTATCATCAATTACAAAAAAAAGAGTACAAAAAAAACATGCAGAAATATTAGAAAAGGAATACCACGAAAAAATTGAAAAAGTTAATCAGGCCAAAATTCAATTTTTTATTAATATATCACATGAAATCAGAACTCCACTTACACTAATTATGTGTTCTGTTGAAAAGCTTATTGGACATTTTAAAATAAATACAGAACAAGAAAAAGAGGTAGAAAGCATTGAAAAAAATATCAATCATATATTAAACCTCACCAATGAATTATTAGAAATTCAAAAAATAGAAAGTGGAGATTATCAGATTAATGTTAGAAAAGATAATATCATTGATTTTTTGAAAAATATCATAATCACATTTGAACCTCTTGCTGATCGACAAAAAATTAAATTGATCTTTACTGGTTTTGAATCTGAAATTTTAATTTGGTATGATACAAATGCGCTTGTGAAAGCTTTTAATAACCTGATTTCAAATGCTATAAAATACACGAAAAGTGGAGGTACCATTGAAGTCTCAGCCACTCGTTCTAACAACAATGAATTTCTTGATATAAATGTCAGCGACAATGGTATTGGTATTGAAAAAGAAAATCTATCAAAAATATTTAACCAATTCTATCATCTTGCAGGTAATAGTGAATCATATGAAAAGGGATTTGGCGTAGGCTTATCCCTTACAAAAAATCTTATAGAACTGCACAAAGGAAGCATTTCAATATCAAGTGAACTAGGAATAGGTTCAACATTTAAAATAAGCTTACCAATGAAAGATAATGTCTATTCCAATGAAGAGAAAGTAGACAGGGGTTTTTGGAATACAAACTATACATCAGTATTAAGCAGTCTTGAAAATAATATAAGTGATGAAGGGATACACTCACTCAACAATAACGAAGAAAATTTTGATCCATCAAAATCCACTATCCTTTATATTGATGATAATAAAGAATTATTAGATAAAATAAGTGATTATTTGTCCGATAAATATAATATTCTTGTGGCATCAAATGGAAAAATTGGCATTGAAATGGCAATTCAATTTCAACCTGATGTAATCATTAGTGATATCATAATGCCAATTAAAGATGGTTTTGAGCTGTGTAGTGAACTTAAAAACGATGTAAATACTTCTCACATTCCCATTATTCTATTAACTGCAAGAGGAGATTCCGAAAGTCAGTTCAGGGGTATAGAAATAGGTGCTGACCATTTTTTCCCTAAGCCATTTAATATTAAATTATTAGACCTGTCTATTAAGAATTTAATTGAGTCAAGAGAAAAATTAAGGCAGCTTTTTTTAAATAACCCGTACCATAATCCAAAAGAAATTACTACCAACAGCAGAGATGCTGAATTCCTAGAAAAGTTGCTTAAATATGTTGATGAGCATATCGATAACCCTGATTTAAATATAAACTCACTAGCTCAAACATTTGCCATGAGTCGCTCAACTTTTTTTAGAAAAATTAAAGCGATTACAGGTACAACCGGAAAAGATTTTGTTGATTCAATAAGGCTTAAAAAAGCAGCCCATCTTCTGATTTCTTCAGATATGAATATATCGGAAGTAGCATACATTATTGGTCATTCTAATCCCCAATATTTTTCTAAATGGTTTAAAGCATTTTATAAAGTGTCACCATCGGAATACAAATTGCAATATAAAAAATAATTTGATTCTCGCTATGCGAAACATGTATCCATAGTAGCAAAACTCCTGCTTGTCCGTCGTCAAAACAATTTAAACTTTTGGTTTTACAGAATTTCGTTATTTGAAATAGTGTTTTTTTTAAATAATTAAATTAATACAATCTTCACTATTCATTAAACATGAAAGTTTTGGTTGATCATACTTCGTTTTGGTAAGAAATGACAAAAACCTCACGCAAAACCTCACGTAGCAAAGGACCCACGATTTAACGTAAGTCCTTGATTTTCATGTAGCGAGACCGGGATTTGAACCCGGGACCTCAGGGTTATGAAGATTTTTTGAGAAAATGAAGGCGTTGATTTTTAATGTGTTATGTTTTCACAAAACCGAAATCAACCTATTTGAACCGATTTCAGGGGGTGTTTTCATGACACAGTGAAGTAAACACAAAATAACTTGCGCCCTTTATGTTTCTGCGTTAGATTGATTACTTACAGATTTCAATATTTATTTTTTTGCTTGGAGTTGGACTATATGCCATACAATCAGCGCAAGTTGGAACTATTGGATTCTTAGGAATTGAAAAATAAAATTCATCCCCTTCTTTAATTGTGGTTGGGAAAGTGCAAGTACTTGCTAAACCAAAAACATTTTGATAGGTAGTATTGGTTGATGGATTTTGCCAACTACTTTCATACAATGCCTTATCTACATCACCCTCGGTTATTTGAATTACATAATTCATACAAAGCCCTTTCAACAC
>Ga0208951_1000122_pt1 | contig 31852 bp, 29 predicted proteins | sample GreLakmeMI27MSRF_FD_187702 | JGI IMG/M metagenome (GOLD analysis project Ga0208951, IMG submission 187702) | Freshwater lentic microbial communities from great Laurentian Lakes, MI, USA - Great Lakes metaG MI27MSRF (SPAdes) | ecosystem: Environmental > Aquatic > Freshwater > Lake | place: Great...
TCGGGCCCACCGCGGCGCGGGCGCACTCCACCAACCTTGCTTGGGCCTTAGAGTGAGGTAGTTAGGGCCCTGGTCCCAAACTACCCACCCACACCGGGATTTCCAGCTTAGTTAGGTCTGCCACGTCACGATCCAATCAGTCATTAATCAATCGGCTTATCCATCACGCGGCCGCAGTATCCAATCACCCGCGGACCAGCCCGGTATCACCCGCAGTATCCAATCACTTCCTCCGTGTGCTTTCTACGCCGTCGCAGAGGGTCGCATGTTGCGCGAGGCAGCGAGATAGAGAAGAAGAGTGCTACGCAGGACCCCATGCGGAGTGCTGGTGTGATTGCACTCGGGGACAGGCGCAAGAGCTCCGAGGAGATGGAGATGGAGTTCAGCCGCCAGCGCACGCTGCAGGTCACCTCCGCCACCGCCTACGTGCCACGGCGGGTGCGCGTACCTGCTACACCCCTGGGCGCCCTGCTCCCTCCGCTCCGCTGCCGGTCCCGCCAGCCTGGCCGGCCTATGTCTGGCGGGCCGATCTGTCCGCTCGGCGGCGCCTACTCTCACTCACGCGGCGTCTCTCCCCAGGTGGTGGCTTCCTACGAGGCGCCCCTAGCCCCACAGCCGCCCTGCGCTGCTCCTCTCCGCTGCGTGTTCCTCTTCGCAGACGTCAGCGGCTTTACGCGACTCACACGAGTCCTGGCCGATCAGTACGAAGAAGGGCCTTGGGCGACCAGCTTGGTGCTCAACCGGGTGCGGGAGTTGTTAGAGTCCCACAGCAGTGCCTCCGCTTCCTCACCTCACTTGCTCACTCCACTTCTCTCACCGCGGCTTCTCTCCTCCTCTGGCAGCTCTTCGGCACCATGGTGGACCTTGTGGAGACGCACGGCGGAGACGTGTTGAAGTTCGCTGGCGACGCGCTGATGGTCGCCTGGCCGCTGCCGCTGGCGCCAGACTCGGGCGCTGACGCCCAAGCTGCCGCCGCCGCGCTCGCCTGCTCGCTCGCCATGTTGCGTGTGGAGCCCACCGCGCCAAGCCCAACGGAGAAGCCGCTGACGCTGCACTGCGCGCTGCACACGGGCACGCTGGCGGAGCTGCACGTGGGCGTGGAGGGCAGCTGGGTGCACCTGCTCAGCGGTGAGGCATGCCTTGAGCTGGGCCCTCTCATCAGCGCAGCCGGGCCAGAGGAGCTCTGCACCTCCGCAGCCTTCTGGCAGCTGTTGCTCCCCGCGGATGCGGAGGCTGCGTGCGGCATGCCCTGCGCCGAGGGCATCCGCGTGTCGCCCTTGCGCGCTCGCGTGCCCCCCTGCACGTGGTCGAATAGCCCGCTCAAGCAGCCTTCTGCAGCTGCCCGGGCCGCCATCGAGGCGTACCTGCCTCGTGCAATCAGCGACGCGCTGCGCGAGGGCAGCCAGGCGTGGCTTGCCGAGAACCGTCGTGTTTCTGTGTTGTTCCTCTCCCTGCCGCTGCTGGGCGCGGCCGACTTCCAGCTGGCGCAGGCGTTTGCGGCGGAGATGCACGCGGCGGTGCAGCGCGCCGGGGGCGCTGTGCAGCAGTGGATCACGGACGACAAGGGCACCGTGTGCATCGCCGTGTGGGGGCGCCCTCCGCTGACCCACACAGACGACCCCAGCCGCGCCCTCGCCTGCGCCTGCGCGCTCGTGGGCTCGCTGCAGCGCATCGCAGCCGCCTGTGGGCGCACGGAGGCGCTCGCCGGCGGGGTGACCACGGGGAGTGCCTTTGTGGGCAACGTGGGCAGCCCGTCTCGCTGCGAGCACAACGTGGTGGGTGAGGTGATGAACAGCGCCGCGAGGCTCATGGACGCCGCTCGAAGCGCGCGCGTGCCGCTGTACTGCGACGCCGCCACTGCGCGCGCGGAGGCGAGCGCCGTGACGGAGGCGGGCGGAGCCGCGCCCGGATGGTTTCAGAACGGCCCCGCTTTTCTGGCGCTCAAAGGGCACACGCAGCCCATGGCCGTCTTCGCGCCGCTGCCGCCGCGACGCGACGCGCGGGCCAGCAGCACCTCTTTGGAGGGCACCTTCCAGGCGCCGCCGCGCATCAGCAGCGCCTCAATGGGCGGCAGCGTGCGCAACTCGCCGCGCGTGAGTAACGCAAACGGCAGCGCCTATCCCTTCAGCATCAGCACCGTTCGGCGCTCCTCGATGGTGGAGTCGCTCGCGGAGTCGTACCCATCCAGCTCCAGCTTTGGCGTCGACGCGGATGAGGAGCTGGAGCGCACGGCATCAGATACGGGCGCCCCTGCGCCGCCGTTCAGCCCGACCCCCATGTGCGGCCGCCAGGCGGAGCTTGAGCGCATCACAGGCCTGCTGAGCGACGCGCATGCGCGGCCGGGCTTGCTGGTGTCCGTAGTGGGAGGCATGTCGATGGGGAAAACCACTGTTTTGCGGGCGGTGGCAGAGGCTGCGCACACCAGCCTGGGGCTGGACGTGCTGCCCCTCATGCCCCCCAGCGGCGTGGTGGCCATCGAGCCGCCCTTCTCAGCCTGGCACACGGACTGGTTCGCCGCCGAGGTGTGCCTGCGGGCGCCGTCCTTGACGGAGCGGCTGCGCCCTCTCGCGCCGCTGCTGGCAGACCTGCTGCCGCCCGGCGAGATTGACATCCAGGAGCTGATGCGCTCCCTCGGCGGCGGCGCGGACGGCGCCGTAGCAGCCACTATGGGGACGCTGAGCGAGGAGGAGCGCATGGAGGGGCGAATGCTGTTGGCGCTCTTCGTCCTGCGCCCCTGTCTCACATCCGGCTCGGCGCTGCTCCTCTGCGACGACCTGCACGCGGCGGACAAGCAGAGCCGGGAGCTGCTGGCGCGCGTGCTGGCCGAGCTTCGGCCGGCGGTGCTGGTTGCGGCCGGCCGCGAGGAGCTGGACGACCCAGCCTCCGACGGCTCTGCGGCGCTGGCGCTGCTCACCGCGGCCGCGCTCACCGCCCGCACGGTGCGCATCGGGGTGCTGGACGCCGCCGCCGTGGCCGTGCTGGCGTGCAGCGAGCTGCGGGTGCCCTCCCAGGCGCTGCCCGCCACGCTCGCCGCCAGCCTGCTGGACCTCACGGGCGGCCACCCGCTGTTCGTCAAGGAGGTGCTCGCGCTGCTTCTGCGACAGGGACACCTGACCGTGCTGAGCGCCCCGGGCGGCGGCTCTCGGGTGACCCAGCCCCACGGGGACGTGGCACGCCTGCCGGAGCTGGCGGACCTGGGCGCCTTTGGCGACTCGGGCTCCTCGCCCCAGAGCGACGAGCTGCTGCGCATGGAGCTGCTGGTGCAGCGTCGAGTGGACAGCCTGGGCGCCGCTGCGCGCGGGGCGCTCAAGGCTGCGGCGGTGCTGGCCCGCTCCTTCGACCTGCCGCTCCTGGCGCGCACCTGCGGCGGCGGCATGACCCTCGCCGCCGCCCGCGCCTGCGCCAGCGAGCTTGTTGACGAGGGCATGTTCGTCAGCCACTCCTCGCAGGAGCGCAGCGCCGCGTCCTTCTCATTCGCCCACGAGCTGGTGCGCCGCCTGGTGTACACGGCGACGCCCGCCGACGCGCGCATCGAGCTGCACGGCCGCGTGCTTGCGTGGCTGGAGGGCCAGGAGGCACCGGCGGCTGGGCGCTGTGCGCAGGAGCTGGCTGAACTGGCGCGGCACGCTCGAGGGGCGCACGCCCACGCCAAGGCGACCACCTACTTCCTGGCCTGCGCGCGCGCTTCGGCGCGCGTGCGAGCCATGGACGTGAGCCGCTTTGCGCAGGAGGGGCTGGCGTCGCTGCGGCTTGCCACAGCCGCCGAGGCGGCCCGGCCTCGCTCCTCGCGCAGACACTCCCGCGGCTCCTCCGCGCGCTCATCCACCGCCCGCGTGTCAGCCATCTCGGCCCACGGCGGTGCACGGGTGTCCACCATGGGCGTTTGCATCGGCTCGCGCCTCAACCTAGAGACTCTAGCAGGAGGTGAGCGAGGCCGCAGCTCCGCGTCGTCTTCGAACGGACACCCGGACGTCACCCTATCCCCTCTGGAGATCCTTCGCGCCGAGCTGGACGATGTGCTCGCCACCGTGAAGCGCGTGCAAGCCAGCTGGGCGAGCATCGAGCCCTGCATGGCGGCCTGGGGACCGTCGCTGATGAGGCACTTTTTCAATATCTGTCCGGATGCATTTAAGCTCTTCAGCTTTGGCGGCATGACGCTGGCAGACGCGGACATCGAGCTGCTCCTACGCAAGCACAGCCTCACGGTACTCGCAACCATTGGCGGCTGCGTTGCTGGCGTGCGCGACATCCAGACCATGATTCCGACGCTCACGTCCGTGGGGAAGATGCACGCGCGTTTCGGGCCCAACATGCGTGTCTTTTTCCCGCACATGGGCTCCGCGTTGCTGCTGATGCTGCACGAGGCGCTGGGCGAGTCCTTCACGGAAGATGTGGAGCAGGCCTGGTCAGAAATGTATGCCCTGGTATCCTTCCACATCGTGGAGGGCATCGCGCTGGCTGAGAAGGCGCAGGCTGATGAGTCGCAGCTTCGGGCAACGCTCACGCGTCATGTCTTGGCAGGCATCAGCGGCATCTGAGCTGCAAGAGCACGTGCTAGCGACGAATTGTGAATGAAACACGTGCAAGAGCGGCAGAGAGCTTTGTTTGAGACACGTGAGCGAGCATAGCAGGAGCTTCCTCGCAAGAGGCGCCCTGTCGGCGTCCTTCTCACTTGGGCAGGATGCCACCAAAGTAGCACACGAGAACCAGCACAGTGATGCCGACGATGATGTTCAGGAAACCGTTGCTGCTCATGGCTTGGTCTGTGCAACGCAAGGTGAAAGGAGCGTCAGCCGACCTAGCGCCACACCGCCGCTCTGCGACGCACTCTCAGCACCGCCAAAGCCCAGGTACTCGTCCCGCAGCTTGGCTTTCTGTGCCAGTGCGAGGTGAAGGGCGCCAGGGTGAGCATAGACCACGAGAAGCTACGTGTGGTGCAGGCACGCGGGGCGAGCTCTGGCGACGCACCTGCTCCTTGGACATCCCCGCCGGCTTCTTAGGTGCGGACGCGGGAGGCTCGGGCGCAGACTGTTGGCCGAGGAGGAGGTGAGGCGTGTAAAAGCGCGTGGCGCGTCAGCCCCAGCCCCAGCCACGCGCCTCCGCCTTCGGCAGCACTGAGTCCAACGCACTCAGCGAGTCCTAGGTGCCGCAGTGCGAGCGTCAGAGCGCCAGCCAGCGCCAGCCGATGCAGACTCAGAGATATGCTCAACGAGAGGTCCGTTCCCCCAACGTGCCTTTGCCTCTGGACCTGTCGCAGAAACCAGAACGGCGCGGCGACCCTGCGGCGCCACAGCTCGCACGCCCGCGCCCAGCGGAGCACTGCGGGCCACTGCGCGCTGTGCGGAGCAGGCGCGCAGACGAGGAGTGGACACGCCAGCACTGAGCAGAGACATCGCCATTGCAGCTACGCTTGCACACGCGCTTGCGTAAGCCGCGAAAATGTGTGGTCGTGACGCGGTCCTCGCGGTGACCGACGCCCGACGCTGACGCAGCAGCGTGCGGTAAAACAGCCGCTGTTCGAAAGCTCTCGAAACTGCTAAGCCTTATCTGTGCTTTTCTTGTGCCGTCCTCTATGCGCCGGCACTGCGCGCTGTCCGCGCACAATGGAGGTTGACTGTGCTGCGCCTGCGCCTCGGCTGGCGCGCACGCGCCACGTCGCTTGCACCGCAACCTTCCTCCGCCTACGCCTGTGCGTGCCCCTGCGCTGCCCTGCGCTGTTCTACGCTCACTGCCGTCTCCTGTATAGGTGCTGGGGCGGCGTTGGTCGCCCGGACGCGGCGCTGTTTGCGAGCGCGCTCGCTGAGGCTGTACGCCAGCTGTATGGCCTTGCCGGCGGCGGCGCGCTCGCCTACTCCCTCACCTCCTTCGACGCCGCCTGCGGTGAGGGGGTGGTGCGCTGTGGCAGCGCGGAGGAGGGGCGACGGGTGGGAGCCGCCGCAGCGCTGCTCACCTCGATGCAGGGACGCACGTGCAGCCTCGCTCTGCTGGCCACCTCGCCCTTTCTGGCGGCCCTGGCCAGCGACTCACGGGGCTGGTGCGACGCGCTGGACGCAGGAGCACGAGAGTAGCGTGCTCCTCGACGGACTGCAATGCTGACCTAGCCGTACACGTCTATCACACCCTCGCTGAGCAGCCTCTGATGGACTGATTGACAGAGACGAGTCTAAACAGGCTTGATGCGAAGTAGAGTATGTCTAGACAGAGAGGCCGCGAAGCCAGCACTGCGATTTCGTTTGGTTTGAGGCTGAATCAGACGGCGACAGCATCAGGCTGCGCGCGCGCCGCCACGATGGCCTGCACCTCCACCAGCTCCGGGAGCGTCTTGCTATAGTCGCCAAAGTCGAGCTTTCGCAGGCTGCTGTTCGCGCGCACCGCAGGATCACGTCGCCCGCCCTCAGAACTTGCGGCTGCTGGTTCGTCGAGACAGCTGCCACATATCCAGGACGAGCGCCTGCAGGGTGGAGCTGCGCAGCGCATTGCAGAAGGCGGCGAGCTAAAGCTCAGGCTACGCTCCGCCCGCCGCAGCAGCTGGGCGCAGCGGCGAGGAGCCTTCTGCTGGTGCTCAGGTTGCCCTGCAGCCGGCGTCCAATCCTGGACGCCACGCCCTTCTGCTCCACCGCTGCTGCACCGCCGCCCGCAGCAGCGGCGGGCGCCTGCGCAGTGACAACCGCAGTGACAGCCGCTCGCTGCACCACCTGTGGCGCCGCAACGACCGGTTGCGCAGCCGCGGCGATGGCCGCGCTGAGCGTCGCGCTCTGCACCGCGCTCAGAGACGGCTCAGCAGCCGCCACGGTGTGCTGCTGCGCCTCTGCGTCGTCGCTCATGCTGGTGGCCACTGCCAGCTGGATGGGCGTGCACCCCGGCGTGCCCATCATGCAGGGCAGCCCCGAGGGTGCGATGCCGCACGCGTTCACGCAGGCCCAGCCCGTGCAGCTGCTCACGACCTTGACGCCTGTGGCGCCGTCGAACCAGCTGGACAGCGCCTGCTCCATGCTGATGCCGCCGACTGTGACGTTCGTGAAGGTGTTTTGTCCAGAGAGGCAGTGCACCAGGCAGGTGGGGCTGAAGACGCCCGTGCCGGGCGGCAGGGACGCGATGAGCGAAAGCGTGCCCGTCTGGAACTCTTCCACAAACGCCAGCTGCGCCGCCGTGGAGGGCGCGTAGTTGTCGGTGTCATACATGAGCTCGAACTCGTCAAACTGCGGCGCGTTGACGAAGAAGGGCGTGCTCAGCAGCGGCATTCGGTACTGCCCGACAAGGCACTTCCAGGTGGCCAGCGGGAAGCGCAGGGCGCACGCGGCTGGGAAGATTGGGTTGATGACCGCCACTACCTCCTGCAGCAGCGTCTGCAAGGGTATGAGCTCCGAGGACCAAGGCCAGCCGGACGGCTGGATGTTCAGCAGCGCCGCCGCGTCTAGCAGCCCCTTGAAGCCGATGCCGGGCGGCAACTGGGCAGCCACTGCATCCAAGTTGTTCATAGCGCCGATTGCGCCAGCCGAGCAGCCTCCGAAGAGCAGCGAGTCGCCCGCCGCCAGTCCCTGGTTGGTCAGCAGGTCCGTAATGACCGCCGCCACGATGCGCGACCCCCGGAAGCTGTAGTTGAACGTGGACGCTGAAGCCCCCACGTTGCCGCTCCATAAGTCGGAGGAGCAGTACTTCACGTACACGCGGTTCGCTACGCCCCACGGCGAGGTTCCGTCCGTCGCGAAGATGCCGCCCTGCGCCATCTCCGGCGCCCAGCTGCTGGAGCTCATCCAGTACTGGTGGTCTTCATACCGCTCTGTGCAGCTCGTCGTGCTCCAGCAAAACATACTCCCTTCCAAGTACACCAGCCACTGGTTCACGCCGGTGCCTGATCCGGTGGCGATGTAGTAACCGCCAGGCGTGCCGTCTGAGGAGTGCGAGACACGCGTGAGCTGAGGGCTGCGACCATGGGTGGTTGAGAACACACTGGAAGCCTCTGCGCAGCACATGCGCGCGCACGGGAGCGCGCAGACGTCACAGGCTGTCTCACCGTTGCAAACGGCGTCCGGGTAAGCTCCGAGCAGGTTGAGGTACATGGTTGAGGTACCGCTTATGCCAACGTACGTCTCGCCCACAGGCGGCCCGCCGTCACCGTCCAGGGTGGTCGTGAAAGGCGAGCTGGGCGCAGTGCTTGCCAGAGCGACGCCCAGCGCGGCGACCACCGCAGCGGCAGACACCCGCAGGCGACGCATCGAGCGCTGCGCCACGTGCAGACGCGATGTATCGAGTATCGTCACCTCAGGGAAGTCGGAGGCGCGTCGTGTTTCGGCGCTTCGAACATTCGCTCGAACAGTTGTGTACGACCGCCGAGCGCAGTCTCCCTCCCTCGCCTCTCGCTGCCTCTGACGCGCGTATCGCCGTTGCCATGTCGCTCAGCACGCTGGCAGAGCAGCCCCTGCTGGGCTGTCTGGACGTGGAGATCGTGGCGCTGCTGCTGATGCGCCTGCCCTTGGACGCTCGCCTGCGCGCACGCGAGGTGTCGCGGGGCTGGCGTGCGCTCTTGAGCGAGCCTCGCTTCTGGGCAGTGCTGGACTTCTCGCCGGGCAGCGGCGTGGTGGCGCGCCTCACGCGGGCGTTGCTGTTTGCGGCGGGCGAGCGAGGGCGCGGGCACCTGCACACGCTGGACCTGAATTGCTCTTGGGGCCCGGGTCCTGAGGACCTGGTTCAGTTCATGGCTGCGCATGGCCAGAGCCTGCGCTCTGTGACGGCGCCGGAGTTGCTCATGTTCAGCGCCAACAACGTGACTCAACTCTGCCGCTCTGCGCCCCTCTGCACGTTGCGCTGCTGGGTGCACTGCAGTGCTGCCGAGGCGGTACCCCTGCTGCAGTGCGAGGCGCCGTGCGCTTTACTGCACATCTTCAAGCTCTGGGTGCACACCTTTAACGACGAGCAGGCGGTGCTGGACTTTGCTGCGGCTCTGCCCTCTCACCGCGGAAAGATCAAGGCCCTCTCTGTATGTGACGCCCCACTGGGGAACGTCGCCGCGTCTGATTCGCTGATGCGCGGCATCGCAGAAACCCGCATGAGCAACGTCACCTTCTACTACTGCCTTCTCGCGCCTGCATCGCTGCCTGCCCTTACACGGCTGCTGCAGGCTGGTTGCCTGGATGGTCTGGACATTCGCAACTATGCAGCGTTGTTTGAGGCGGGCCCTTACCTCACAGCCTTCTGCCACACGCTGCGCAGCTCCACACTACAAGCGCTTGACCTTGGTTATTGTGAGCTGTGGTGAGACCCTGCCACTGCGGGTGAGCTATTGGCCGCGCTGGTGGGCCATCAGACACTGCGAGAGCTTTCTCTGGTGAGGAACTTTGTGGGCAACACGGACGCTCGACGCGCCGCCGGCGAGCAGCTGGCTCTTCTCATCGCGCACAACAGAGCGATTCAGAAGCTCGACTCCTCTGGGAGCAATCTTGCCGAGGCCGGCCTAGCACCCATCTTTGAGGTGCTGCCCCGCTCCAGCACTCTCAAAGAGCTGCACTTCCATGGCGAGGAGATCAGCCGCGAGTTTGCGCGCGACGTGATCCTGCCTGCGGTGCGCGCGAACAGCAGCCTGCGAGAGCTCAGCTTCCACTCCTACGACGAGGGCCACGATGAAGAGCTCCTTCCGGAGCTGGTGGAAGCTCAGGCCATCGTGGCGGCGCGCACGCAGCCGGGTGCTGGCGCCATCGCCGCCGCTTAATTGCCCTGAACTGCGTGGACCAAGTTCCTTCCGCGACTTACCATTGTTACATCTCCGCGCTCTTTGTCTTCACACGCAGCAGATTGCGCCTCCCGCGACTCCGCTGAGCAGCAGCGCCACCAGGAAGAGCCAGAAGCTGTAACCCCACAGCGAGGTGACGCTGCGGTGCCCGGGCGGCGCACTGTTGGCGGTGTCGATCAAGATGTAGAGGAAGAGGCCCCAAGCGGCCCAGCCACACAGCGTTTGGAGGAAAGAAACGGTGTAGGTGGTACACCCGCGGCCGTTGCATCCCCGGCTGCGCTGCGGCGTCGCCTTGTTTGTGGAGCCGCTATCGTCGTCGCTGCGCACGGCGCGCACGCACTGGGAGAGCAGCAGGCTGAGCACCTTGAGCAGCCCCAGACCCAGGAAGGCGAGCGCCAGCGCACGCACGACGGTGAGCAGCGTGCCGTGGTCGTGGCCGTTGAGACGCTCGTATGTGCCGCTGGCGCTGGTGCATCCGTCCGCGTTGACGGACTTGAGGCGCGCAAAGTCAAGGTCGCGCTTCACGCTGTCGATGGAGGAGCTGATGGTGCTGTTCTTCACAATCTGCAGCTGGGCACCGGGAGCCGCAGCAGCGTTGATCGTCTCGGTGCTGCACGTGAGCCACAGTCCCGCATGGGACACCCCCGGCAGCGTATCGCCAGAGGGCGCTGCGGGGAGCGTGAGTCGCTGAGCGCTACTCGGGAGCTGTCCGAGCGGCGCGATGCCGCACGCACAAAGCCAGAAGGACGTCGCCACTGCGATGACCGCCAGCGCCCAGGCCAACAACTCGAAGATGAGCACGCAGACGAAGCCGCAGCAGGAGCGGCGCACGGCCATGGTCGTGCGCTCCGAGGAGGCGCTGTAAAAAGCGGTGAGACTGGGAGCTCGTGGCGACCGCACGCGCGCTCGCACCTGCACTCTCGCGCGCGCTGTGCAGCTGCCTCTGCCGCACACCAGGCGAGCAGCGGGAGACGGAGTGGCGCAGTCTAGGATGGGTCGTTCTCGGGGGGGTGAAACCTGCGATGCACTTTGCCCCGCTCAGCTTTCAACGCCCCCGCTGTCTTCCACCGCCGCCAACCAGGGCAGCGCAGCAGCCTCTTGAGCGTAGCGGCTCTTCACGTCGTGGGCGCACGTCACTTCACATACAGCGCCGCTGTTCCTTTGGCAACTCGTGCATGGCTGGCTCGGTTGATCTGGGCTATTCGCGTGACTTTGCGCAGCGCTGGATACTTGGTCGCGTGCTGGGCAGGGGTGCCTTCGGGGTCGTCCACGAGTGCACCGCCGCAGCACCAGCAAAAGCGCCGGTGCTCACCGCCGCAGTCAAGGTGCTCAACAAGGCGCGGCTGGTGTCGCCAGATGCGGTCAGGCGCGAGGTGGCTGTGATGCAACGCTTGGGCCACCATCCGCACACCGTCGGGCTCTTCGACGTGTGCGAAGATGACGCCAACGTCTACCTGGTGCTTTCTCTATGCGCTGGCGGCGAGCTCTTCAGCCGCGTCGCTGCAGGAGGGGCATACACTGAGAGCGACGCGGCGACGGTGGTCCGCTCGGTGTGTGCCGCGCTGGCGCACGCGCACCTGCGCGGCGTGTGCATCCTGGACGTGAAGCTCGACAACATGCTGTTCAGCAACACGCCCTCAGGCGACGACGTGCTCAAGGTTGCAGATTTCGGACTCGCACAGCTCTGCGCACCCGGCGAGCACGGCTGCAGTCCGCCCGTGGGCACAGCCTTCTACGTGGCGCCGGAGCTGCTGCTGTGCCACACCTTTGGACCAGAGTCGGACTGCTGGTCTCTGGGCGTCGCCACATGCATTTTCCTTACCGGACGCGCGCCCTTCCAGGGCACTGGCACATCCTCGGAGCGCGCCATCTTAGCGCGCATCGCCCTTGACCCCTCGCCGCCAGACTACCAACGTCCGCCCTGGGGGCAGTTGTCGCCCTATGCGCACTCCTTCGTGCAGGGGCTTCTTCAACGGGAGCCCGGCGCGCGCATGACCGCCGCCGCGGCGCTCTCTCACCCCTGGCTTCGCGGGGAGGATGAGTCCGCCACATCGACCATGCCGCTGGATGCCTCCGTGCTGGTCGGCTTGCGCGCGTTCCACCAGGCGGGCCGCATGCGTCGCCTGGCGCTGCGCGCGCTGGCCGCCACTTTCACGCCCGAGCAGCTGCCCGCTGCCCGCGACCAGTTCGCGGTGCTGCACGCGGAGCAGCCGGACGCTCTGCCTCGGCTGCGCACCGCACTGCGCTCTCTCAGCTGGGGCGCGGATGGCGCCGCCACGGTGGAGTCCATCGTGAACGATCTGGATGCGGGACACGAGGGGCGCATCACCTGGGCAGAGTTTGCAGCCGGTGCGCTGCGAGGACGACATCTGTGTCGCTCAGAGCCTGAGGCTTGGGCGGTGCATGTGGCGGCCGCGTTCAGGGCGCTGGATGAGGACGCGGATGGCTTTCTGACAGACGAGGAGCTGTCGCGCAGGCTGGGAGGAGACGGCGCCGCGCTGCGGAGAGAGGCAGACGCCGACGGAGACGGACGCGTGTCGCTCGCAGATTTTGAGAGCCTGCTCAGGCGCAGCGACAGCAGTCGAGACTTTGCTGCTGCAATGGCGGCCGCACGGGCACGGCAACGATGACGATGATGACCGCCCGATGACGCTCATCTGCTGGTGCTGTTCGAATGTTGTTCGATCGGACTTTACGACTTCGCCCTGTCTTCTCCCCCTTGTCTTTGTGACAACATCTGCGTTGTGCATGCGCTGCGTGCAGCTTGCGAAACTCAGCACGCGCACGAGTCGCCTGCGCCGCTTGCGCACGCTCGCCCCAGGACGCGCGATGGAGCCCGCCGCTGCGCCCGCCGCTGCGCGTGAGCTGTGTGAGGCGAAGAAGTATCGCGTGCTGGTGCGTCCTGCGCTCCCGGGCATAGGCAACGTGACGCTTACACTTGCGCTAGGCCTTCGAAGACAACTACGACATAGCCAGCATCCTGAAGGAGGGCGGCGTGGAACACGGTGTCTTCGAGCAGCGCTGGACAACCGAGTGCGTAGACTTGCGTCGTGCGGTGGCCATGCACACTCACGACTGCGCTGCGCAGCTCGGCGGTGGACGCCGTGCGAGCTTTCAGACCGGACGTGCTGATGTTGGACCACTACATTCCGCCGCTCAACGGCCTGCAGGTGCTCCAGGCCATCAACGCTGCAGTGCGCTCTGGAGACTTGCAAGAAACCCCAGCCTTCGTGCTGGGTATGTCCAGCGTACAGCGCTGCAACGACAAGATGCTGGCCGCTGGCGCGGACGCGGCGTTCATTAAATGGGAAGCGCCGGCCTGGGCTGGTTGGGCGCGGAGGAGAGCAGAGTCTGACGGGTGACGCTGAGTGAGTGCTGAGACACTAGAGGACACCCTGGACCTCCCATCCAGGACTCACACTAGAGGACACTCTACTGAGACGCAACAGCAAATGCTATTCAAAGCGCCTGCATTGGTCCGGGTGGCCGCGGCAGCGAGGAGGGGTTGCCTGCTCTCCATCGCTGTGACTCGTTCTGCAAGCAGGACGTCTCGAAGGGGCGGCTGACGCGGCTGCTGTCCATGTAGTCGAAAATAGCCACGTAGCCGGTGCTCTCGTTGCCGCCGCACGTCTACGTGGCGTACTTTGAGTACATGGAAGGTAACAGCGGCGGCCGCCCCATCAAGACGTTCTGCTCGCAGAAAGACTCACTGCGATGGGGGGCACGTGCTCCATCGCCAACACCACACGGCCCTGAGCTCAAACCAGAACCCAAGGCTACTCCTCGTCGTACGGCAGCACGCCGGCCAAGCGCAGCGCCTCGGGCGTGCGTGCACACGCGGGCGCGCAGAGCACTCCGTCGCTGACAGCCTGCGGCGGCCTCTCGCACGCAGGCGCTGAGCCATCCGCGGGCCATCCATAACGAGGCTTCAGCTCGCGTCCGTCCGGCCAGTGCGTGGTGGTCTCTGCGCGTTCGCTGCTCGAGGGTGTCCCGTCGGGCCCCAGTCCCAGTGCCCGTTGCTTCGCCGCCCGATGCTCAGGCGTCAGGCGTGTCGCAGGCCACATGCAGATGTAGATTGCCAGCCGCCATGCGTCGTGCGGCTGTGGAGCGCGCGCCTTTCGTCCGCAGTGAGCGGTTCGGGAGTCCCAGAGCATCAGGTCGCCCGGTTCAGTCTCCACATGGACAAGCTGGCACCCGGGCATGTCCAGCAGGCACTTGCGCGCTTGCGGGCTGAGGACGTGCCAGTTGAGACTCGGGTTGAGTTCCTGCTCGCCCAGCTCGCCAGCAAAGCGCTCACGTAGCAGTCGCGACGCGTGTGCGTGCGAGCCGCCAACCACAGTCGTGCCGCCCGTGTCTTGGCGCGTGGCGCTGAGCGACAACGCGCCCTGCACTGCGTCGAAGCTCTCACGGAACACGTTCTGGTCCAAGTGAAGCTCCACTGCCTCCTCCGCAGAGCGCGCCCGGTCTCGCGGCCGCTCAGCGCAGAAGGCATCCACCGACGTCACCAGCTGCGATGTTTGCCACAGCGCTGCGAAGACTGCTCGCACGCGGGAGTGCAGCCTCGCCTCCCAGCAGGGCGTCGCGTGTCCAGCGCCAAAGCCCTCGAAGATGCAGTCTTGGACCCAAGAGGAATCGCCGCCGTGGCTTAGAGAGCCTATGAACTCCTTCAGCTGTGCGCCCCACGCGCGCGCCTCAGCCTCGGTCACCACGCCGCGCACCAGCACCCATCCATCGCGCGCCAGCACGCTGCGCAGCTCGGCGCCGCCGTCAGCCGTGGCGCGGTCAAAGGAGAGCAAGGACATGAAGAGAAACGCAATCCAAGAGGTAGCGGCGAGAGCGATGATACGCGCCCAGCGAGGGAGGGCGAGACGCGAAGAAAAAGGTGATGATGTTCGGCCAGCCGTACCCGCTACGTATGAGGGCGAGACGCGAAGAAAAAGGTCAGACGTGTCATCGAACGGTCGGTCGAAGGCGTTCCATTGAGCGAACGCACAGCGCCACTGCATCGTGCACTGGATGACGAGTTGACCTCTTCTCAGCTGGCCACTCGCGCCCAGGCGTCTGTCACCGCCTGCGCCACCGCCTGCACTCGCGCCCTCACCTCCTCTCCCGGCTCCCCCGGTGCCAGGCGCTGCCCGAATCGAGCCTCGAACTTGTCCGGGTGCCAGCGCAGCGCAGCCGCCCGGAACGCCGCCCGATAAGCGTCTCTGGCGCCCCCCTTGCCCCTGCCCATCTCTTGCTGCCTCGCCGCCCCCACGTCCAGCAGCCGCGCGGCGCTGGGCGGCCACGGCACGCACGCCACCTGCGGGTATCGTCGCGTGAGCGCAAGCGCGCGTGGGAGGGCGCGCGGGAAAGACGCGCCGTGACCACCGCAGGCGGGGACGCCTCAAAGGCCACCCACGCAGCCTCGTGCCCTGCCCACGCGTCGACGCCCTCGTACGACACGCACTCCTGCTCCGCGGCCAGCGCGGCGGCAGCGGCAGCCTCAGCTCGGCTTCGCCTGGAGCCCAAGGTAGCGTCAGCGCACTCTTTTGTCGGGTGAACGGCCACAGCTGCCTCCTGCACCCGTGACAGCGCACCGTTCCCCCTCGTCGACACCGCCGCTGCGCCGCAGCGCCTCCTCGCGCTCCATCTCTCGCCGGATGGCGCTCATTTCGGCCGCGACGCTCTCACACGCTGCTCTGGGGGATGCGGCAGGGGCGAGGGCGCGAGAGCTCAAAAGCACGCCAGGGCCAGGTAATTAGCGGCGCACCGCTCCGCTCTAAACTGCTCCACGACGCGCTGTTGGCGCGCCACCTCGCGGGCTTGCTGCGCGTGGGGGGCGGGGTAGGCGTGAGTGTCTTTTCAGACGACGCAAGAAAGCGACGGCGCACACTGCGTGCGCGCCTGCAGCGCGTAGCGCCTGCGCGAGTAGTAGGCGCGCAGCGCAGCCGCCTGTGCGGAACGGGAGCGTGCGTCAACGTACAGCGTGCAGAGACGCGCCACGCGACTGCGCACAGAGCGGTCTTCACGAGGCTCATCTTCCTCCTCTGAGCTGCTGTCAGCCGGTCCCGCACACGCTGCGCCGACCGCCCTGCGCGCCAGCGGGTTGTAGCGAGCTTCAGCCTGCACAGCCGAGTCACTCGTGCCACTTGGCGCGACCGCTGAGCTCTCACAGACGCAATCTCTAGCAGTCTCGGGCGGAGCGTAGCGCGCAGCTGCTGCCAGCGAGTCACGCAGCGACCGCACGTCCATCCTGAAGAGCGTAGAGAGGTCAGCAGATGACGGCCAATATCAAAAACGCCGCGCGTGCACGCAAACTTCTAATGCGGACGTCGGACGACAGCCGGACACTTGTGGGTGCCTGTGTGACCCGTGTCCTTCTCGTGTCGCCATGGCTGGCGCCGGGGGCGCCGGTCGCTTCACGCTGCGCATGCCCGGTTTCAGCGCGGAGCCCATCCAGTTCACGCGTCTCTTTTGGAACACCAGGCGCACGCTGCGTCTGCTGTGGACCTTCGTGGTGCTGGCGGTGCTGGTCACCGTCACGGGTGCGTGCTGCCGGCCGGCTGATGAGCTTGGGAGTGACGCTCACTTCGTTTGCGCGCCACAGTGCTCTCTGTGCTCGTATCGCAGGGCCGTCTGCGGTTCTCAGCGGAGCCGCAGCGCGTAGCTTTCGTCTTCTCGTCCATCTTCACCTGCCTTACGGGTGCGTCCCGCCCACGCGACTGCACCACTGTCGCCTCGGGCTCGAGCGCCCACTGATAGCACCCGCCGCGGGCACCACACGCGCGGCTCCACACCTTGTGGCGCGCATCGCGACGCGGACCGGCTGTCGCGCTGACCTTGTCATGCACGCGCGCGAGATGCTTCAGCACGCCTCGCGAACGTCACCTTCTCGCCCTAGCGCTGAGCCTCCCTCGCCTCTCCGCGCGCAGTGCCCATCTCCATCTACGGCATCCACATGCACTTGGCGCACCACAGTAAGCCCCACATTCAGCGCCACATCATCCGTGTGTTGTGGATGGTGCCCATTTACGGCCTCAACGCCTGGCTGGTGCGCCTGGCTGGGTGGCACACGCTGTGGTACACTCACTCAGTGGCACTCACTGACTCGGCTTTGCTTTTTTGATAGGCGCTGGTTTTGGGCTTGTTCTGCGCTAACGAGAAGCTCATGTATGTGCCCGACGCCTTTCGGCAATGCTACGAGGCGTACACAATCTACTCCTTCTACCGCTTCATTGTGTGCTACATCGAGGATAAAGAGGGCTTGCCATTGGCAGATGTGATGGCCGCGCAGCCACCCATGCGCCACTTGTTTCCACTCCGTCTGTCACTGTGGAGTCGCTCCAGAGGCTGGTTCGACGTCTATTCCCTGCAGCCTTGGCGCATGGGCCGCGAGTTCCTGCACAACGTGGAGACGGGCATCCACAACTACGTCCTGGGTACGCACGCAAAAGACGCATCTTGAAATCTTGTCTCTCACCCTGCATTCTCTGTTCCGCAGTGAAACCCCTGACCACGGCCGTGACTCTGGCGTGCGTTGCGAGCGGCAAGTACGGCGCCAACCAGTTCCGTAGCGACGCTGCGTACCCTTACCTGGTGGTCATCGACAGCGTGAGCCAGGCCTGGGCGCTCTACTGCCTCGTGCTGGTGTATCTGCACACGCACGACGTGCTGGCCGCCGCGGAGCCTACCCTCAAGTTCCTGTGCGTCAAGGGAGTCGTGTTCGCTACCTTCTGGCAGGGCTTGCTGCTGTCGCTGCTCTCCTACTTCAAGGTCATCTCCGGGCTGCACAATACATGGAGCGCCAGCTGCGCTTTCAAACAGGAGGTGGTGGTTGACGCCCTGCAAGACGTTCTCATCTGTGTCGAGATGCTCATCTTTGCTCTGCTCCACGCCTTTGCATTTCCCAGCCGCGAGTACCGGGACGCAAACCTGCCGAGGCGGTGCGCATGCGCTGCGCGCTCGTGCACTGCGTGGCCCGCTCGTTTCCGCTAACGCGCTGTGCCGTCTTCAGTGCTGCTGCGGCCAGGCTCAAGCATCTGTTCGACGTGTCGGACGTCTACGAGGATGTGGCGCGACACGCAGAGACGGTGGCGGTGCGTGTTCACCCGATTCTCACACTTTCTCAGAGAAAGCGCATTCTCTGACACCATCGCGCAATCATCCGGCTATAGGGCGAGTTTGCAGGGCGGATGACGCAGGCCGCTGAGGATGCTGTCGGCAGCGTGAAAGGGGTTGCGGGGTCAATGCTCAGGGGAGGGTCTGCCTCGTCAATTGCACACGCATGGCGGGAAGGGGGCAGCGAAGCTGCAGGCAACGCGGCGGCATCGGCGGCGCTGAAAAGACCCTTGTTGGACGGTGCGTGAGCTGAGCTGTAACTGACGGTGGATCTTGGTTCTTGTGTGCTCACGCGCTCATTGGTGCTTGCTGCCATCGCAGCCGAGTTTGACGAGGACGCGGATCTGCTCGAGCCGTCCTGGCTGAGCGGCGCGGAAGCTGTGCAACCGCCGCGGCTGCCGCTGCCGCCGCTAAGCGGCCGCCCAGAGTCTCGCGGCTCGATGGTGAGCGACGCGCCAGATTCGCTGCTGTGAGCCTTGCGAGGCACAGGGGATGCTGTAAGCTCTATTGTTCACCCAGCGCCGGCGGCGAGCTTGCGAGCGATTCGAGGCAGCCGCGGCCTGACGAGACCTGTGTGCGACGCCTCTTGGCCTCACAAACTCACCTCGCGCACCCCGCAGCACGCGTGCGCTGTCACGCCAGCTGACCATGCTGCCCAGGCGCACGCGCTCTCGCGTCCCGCAGGCGTCGCTGCTGGGCATCCGCGACGTGACTTGCACCGTGTTCGAGCCTGTCGCAGGCGCCCGCTGCGCCCAGCTGAGCTGCGAGGAGCTGCTGCTGCGCTGGGAGGCTGCGTGGCGGGCTCGCGTGGCTGGCGGCGCGCCGTCGCGCAAGCGCAGCGTCGCGCGCGCCCTGCTCCTGCTGCACGGCCTCGCCAGTGCCGCCGCCTGCCTCGCAGCTGCGCTGCACGCCGCATCGGCGCTGGCGGCGCCCGTGGTCTTTCGCAGCACCATGGCGCGCCGGGAGGCGCAGGACGAGCGATGGAAGGAGGTGTGTGCGCCCGCCGAAAGTCCAACGCGGTGCGCGTCTGCACAGCTGTTGTCTCACGCAATGCTATGCCACCCCAGTATGCGGTGGGGCTCATACCGCTCTCGCTCTTTTCGCAACTTTGTCTGCGTATGAGCGTGAGCCTCTCCGCTCGCTGCGGACAACAGATGCGGTGCGTTTCCATGCCTCTTCTGCCTCTGGTTTGCTCTCTGATCTGTTCTCACAAGGTCTGTTTCCCACTGCGCAGCGCTGCGATGCTCCAGTCGGTGGTTCGGCGAGCGCTGATGGAAGGCGGGTCGCCTAGCGGTGCTTGCGCGCCCTTGAGCGCAGCTCCGCCGCTGTCCGACTCCCTGCCACTGCTGGCTGAAGATGCGCGCGCGCTGTGCGAGTGTGCCCCTATGGCGCCGCATGCGCTTCTGGCGCCCTGGGTGTGCTGCGCCGCCAGCTGCCTGCTGTTCTGGATCGTGGGCGCGCCGGGCCTGCTCGCCGCCGCAGCGCTCTCGCTGCTGGCGCCTCCCGCGGCATGCGCCGGGTGCCCGCCCAGCGGGCGCGGCGCGTGGGCCACGCACGCGCGCCTGGCGCTGCTGTCGTGCGCGGCGCCCCTAGCAGCAGCCGCCTGCTTTGCGCTGCTGCTGCTCAGCCACGGGCGCCCGGCGCTGTCTCCCGCGGACGCCTTTGCGGCCCTCTGGCTGTTGGACCTCCTGCGTGCGTCGCTCGCCTCTGCTCCGGCGTCTGCCTCGGCGCTCGCCCGCCTCGCCGCCGCCGACGCGCGCCTCTCCCTCGCACTGGCGCCCAACGCGCCGCCGCCGCCGCCGCCGCCGCCGCCGCCGCGCGCGCCCCTGCCTGACCTGATGCTGGCTCACCTGGCTCGCCCGGGGGCGCTGCTCCTGCTGGCCGGGCCCCCTTCCAGCGGCAAATCGGCGCTCTGCCTCGCCGCGCTGCACGCCGCCGTGGCGCAGCGACGCGACGGGGGCGAGCCCTGCACGGGAGCGGTAGCGTATGCGGGCGCAGAGCCCTTTCTGCTCGGCCACGCCTCTCTGCGTGACAACATCCTGTTCGGCCGCCCCTTCGACCCACCCCGCTACGCCGCTGTCTGCGAGGCCGCCAGCCTGCATGTGCTGGTCTTCGCGCCGCGGGCGCACGTGGGCGGCGACCTCTCCCGCATGTGCGACGGCCGCCCGCTGCCGCACGCGCACCGCCAGCTGCTGGCGCTGGCGCGCTGCGCCTACGCCCAGCCCGTGGTGTGCGCGCTGGACTGCAGGCTGAGCAGCCTGGGCGACCCGGGCACGCTGGCGAGCGTGTTTGAGCGGTGCGTGATGCGGGGCCCGCTGGCGGCTGCCACCCGCGTGCTGGTGGTTGACGCGGGCGCGCTGCACCTGCTGTCGCATGCGGACTGCGCGATGCTGATGGGCGCGGGCGGGCGGGTACTGTGCTGCGGCCCGCTGGCTGCGCTAACTGGGGAGCCCGGGTTAGGGCACCTCTTGGCCGCAGGAGGGGCCACCCGGAGCAGGGCGGACCTCCAGCGCCACGTCACCGCGGCGGCGGCGGCGCCCAGCCCGCGGGGGCACGGCGTGCGCCGCTCAGGAAGCTGGTCAGGCGGCACCGTAGGCGGTGCCGCCTGCGCCCAGACAGACGAGGAGGGGGGACAGCCACGCGCGCCCGCGGCGGCGGCGCCCGCGGGGCGCGCCATCGGCGGCGTGGACGCGTCCTCTGAAGAGCCCGCAGAGGCGCGGTGCGCTGCGGGGGTCTTGGGGGCGCTCCGTCGCCTCTCAGCCGCGGCGCTGTTCGCGGCTGCGCACGCGGGCGCATCCGGCTCAGCGTGGTGGCTTGCGCTGCATCTGGATGGTCGCCAGGGCGTGAGCGCTGCGCTGGCGCTGGGTGTGCTGGCCGGCGGGGCTGCGGCGGGCTCCCTGCTTCTCCAGGCAGCCCTCTCGATGCTCTCGTGCGACGGCGCCGCCAACCACGCGCAGGCCGAGCCGCCGGAGACCACACGCCTGATGGCGCTCAGCGTCGTGTGCGCCTCCGCCGCGCTAATGGCCGTCGCCTGCTCGCTCCTCACGCTCGCAGCCACCGCGCCGTGCCTCGGCGTCAGCCTCCTGCTGGCATGTGTGGGCCGTCACCGTCGCGCCGAGCTCGCCTGGTCGCCGGGCAGCCAAGCGGTGGCAGCGCGTCGCGGCTTGCTGTCTCTGACAGCGGCGCTGTCCCAGCGCTCCGCCGCCGCCACCGTGTCGCTCAACGGACAGGCGCCGCGATTCGGAAGGGAGCTGGCGCGGCTGCTGGACGCGCTGGGTGCGGCTGAGGCTGAGCTGGCGAGCGGCGCCGCGCGTGCTGGCGTCGTTGCAGACGCCGCCGCAGCCGCCGTGCTCGCTGCCGCCCTCTTCGCCGCCCCTGCGCATCAAGGCACCGCGCAGCTTGCCTGGGCCGTGATGCAGGCGCGCTGGGTGGGCGCGGGCTTGCGCGCGCTCGCGTCAGGAGGGGCGCGCGCCACGCTGTGAAGATCGATAGAGTGCACTTTCCTGTTGTTTCAGCTGTTTAAAATAGCCCTTCATTCATTCAGCGCCACGCTCGGATGCGTCCACGGCGACACTGCATGCTCCATGCGCGTCGCTCAGCGCCGCCACGGCGACCGTCAGAGCGCCCCAGTGCTCCTCCCCCGCGCCGCCGTTCTCGACTTGGCCGCGCAGGGCCAGCGCGGCAGCCGGCACGGCCTGCGCGGCCGCCGCCAGCGCCGCGCCGTGCAGGCGCAGGAGCGCATTTTCCTGGGGGGGCCACAGTGCGGCGGTGAAGGCCTCAACCTGCGCCGCGACAGCTCTGAATGCTTCCAGCACGCCGTCCAGCGTCGCCGCGCAAGCGCGCGCCTCTGGCGCAGAGCTCAGCAGACGCAGGAGGGGTTGCAGGAGCCCCAGAGAGGCGTCCAGGAGCGGCCCGGAGGCCCGAAGAACTTCCAACTCTGCACTGGTAGCCTCCTCTTGGTAGTCGCACGACTCGGAGTCGGAGAGCGCCACTCGAGCCTCCTCTCCCTCCTCATGCGGGTGCGTTGGCACCATGGCCAACAGCTCACGCGCAGCGTCCTTCACCGCAACGCCCGCCGTGACGAGAGCCCGTCCGGTGGCAACTCGGCCGTCGCTGGGGAGACGACCCAAGGTTGCTAAGGCGCCGGTTGCTGCGGACAGTGCAGCAGCGACGGCTGAGGGCGGCGCCTGCTTTGCCAGCAGCGCCGCCAGCATGGCACAGGCCTCCACCACCTGCTTCCTCCACGCATGCAGCGCGTCCCGATATGCGCGGCAGCCGCCGTGCGCGCGGGCGGCGAGCATCGCGGCGAGAGCTCTCGCGGAGCCCACCAGCGCCTCCTGTAGCTGCACACCCTCAGGCGAAGCCAAGTCCAAGAGCGTCAGCCTGCTTAACAAGGTGCACTGGCTGGCCAGGTTGGCAGCAACCACGGTGGCGTTGGTAAGCATGGGCGGACTGTCGCTCGCCAGCACCAGTGTGCCGCGCAGACGCTCAGCCAGCGAGTCCGCGTCCGCCATGACAAGCTGATGAGAGACAGAGAGCGGAGGCAGGCTTTCTCGCGCATTCTGGGTGGGCCCCGCCTGCGGGCCTTCTGCCGCTCTCCCGCTGTCCCGCTCTTCGTCGTTCTCCCGCACACCGGCACACGACAAGCATACAAGTTGTCGCCTCCGGCAGACTCGTGGTGCCTGCTTCCGACTGCAGCTTGCACGCAGGTTGCACATTGCGGTGGACGCTGTTCTCTGTTTGCTCAGCGGCACAGCTGCGAGCTGAGGGACTGGCGGCCCGCGGCCACCATGATTCAGTCTCTCTTCATCCTGGAGCACACGGTGCGTGCAGCGGCCCCCGGGCAGCGGTGCATGCGGAGGGTGTTCAGAGCCTAACGGTGCTTCTCGCACAGGGCGAGGTGATTATTGAGAAGCACTGGGGCAGTGCGGTGGACCGCTCGGTGCGTGGGGCGCGGAAAGGCGTCCTGACGTGCACAGAGCAGTCTGCTTTGTGCCGCAGCACCTCTTAGCACTAGGGTTGTTCTATGTGCTGCTCACACACCGGCCCCGCCTCCAGATATGCGAGTACTATCTGGCCGAGGTGGAGAAGGCTGGCGGGAGACAGGAGGTACGCCACAAGCGAAGCTGCAGACGTGCACACCGCACATTGGAGCGCTTATCACTCACCCCACGCTACCACCTTCCCTAGGTGCCCAGCGTGCTCACAACCCCCAGCAACTACATCTTCCACATAGAGCGCGGCGACCTGGCGCTGCTGTGCACGACGGGCGTTGAGATGCCGCCGCTGGTGGCGACTGAGTTTCTGGTTCGCGTGGCTGACATCTTCGTGGACTACTTCGAAGTGTGCACCGCCGCAACCATGAAGAGCCACTTCGTGACTGTGTACCAGTTGTTGGAGGAGATGATGGACAGCGGGGTGCCCACCAACACGGAATCCAACCTGCTGAAGGAGCTCATCCCACCCCCGAGCGTAGTGGGACGCATCGCCAGCGTGATGAGCGGCAACGCGGGCGTCGCTGCGAGCGCGGTGCTTCCGGGCGGGCTCGCGAGCGCGGTGCCGTGGCGGCGCAGCGACTGTCGCTACGGCTCCAACGAGGTCTTCTTCGACGTGGTGGAGTGCGTGGATGCAACCCTGGACGGCGACGGACGGCTGCTCTCCGGCGCTGTCTACGGAGAGCTCTACTGTAACACCCGGCTGTCGGGCATGCCGGACCTGACACTTTCCTTCTCCAACCACGGCTTGTTGGACGATGTGCGTTTCCACCCCTGCGTGCGCTTCTCACGCTTCGCGGCCGACCGGGTGCTCTCCTTCGTGCCGCCCGATGGCACTTGCAAGCTCATGTCCTACAAAGTGCGCGACCCGCCCTCGCACGGTCGACCAGGCGCACTCCTGCCGCCGCCGCTGCCGCTGCCCATGTACGTCAAGCCGCAGTTCAGTTTCAGCGAGTCCACGGGGCGCATCAACATCATGGTTGGCCCTAAAGTGGACTTGGGGAAACCCTTAGAAGGCATCATGCTCCGCGTGCCCCTCCCAGCCTGCGTGGCCAGCATCGACGTGAGCGCCAATCACGGCGGCATCATGTACGATGAGCGCACCAAGGTGATCACGTGGGATGTGGGGCGCATTCCGAAGGAGCGCGCGCCCATCCTGCAGGGCATCCTGCAGCTGGATCGCAGCCGCGGAGGTTTGGAGAGCGGCGGGGAGGGTGAGAAGGGTGTTCAGTGGGACGAGGCGCTGTGCATCGAGGCTAGCTTCAGGCTGGTGGGCGCCAGCGTGTCAGGCCTCGCGGTCGACAGCCTGCACCTGGTCAACGAGACATACAAGCTCTACAAGGGGGTGCGCTACACCACCACAGCTGGGCGATTCGTGGTGCGCGTGTAAAGGAAAACGTATATAGTGCTACAGCAGGTCACTCTGGCTTAGGTAGCGTGTGCTAAGTCGGTTGCGATGAGGATGAGCGCCCGCCCCTCCCAGCTGCACCTGATGCTTTTGTGCGGCGGGTTGATGTGGCACACCTCCAGTGCTGCGCTGCCGCCCGCGCCGGCTGCGATGTAGCCGCACAGGGTGCTGCTCCTCATGGTTGCACAGTGTGCCGAAAGCTCCAGGAAGGAAACGAGCGAGTCGGGCGACACCACCTGCGAGGCTGGAAGCAGCACAAACTGTGTGCCCGACTCGCCCAGCAGGTTGTCCAGGATGCGCTTGACTTGAACGTCCTCGCTCACCATTGCCAGAATCTTGCTGAGCAGGTCGTTGCTCTGGATGAAGTCGCTCACCGTCAACATGCCGAAGGAGGCGTTGACGGTGCGCTGCGTGCGCGGGTCCAGGATCTCAACCACCACGGGCAGGTCTTTGGCCGCGCGAGCAACGCGATCCGAAATGCCGAACGACACGTCGTGGTTGCCGCCCATCCTCTCCAGGCGCGGCGTCAAGGGGATGCCCGCGTGAGCCTTTGGCGTCGGCGCGTCGGTGCCGGGCAAGTCGCGCAGGTCCGCCCAGCTGCTGTTGTTCTTTCCTTTGAGCGCCTTGTAGGCCTTGCCCTGCGCCGCCTGCACGCCGCGCAGGAGTAGGAGCACCGCCAGGTTGGAGGAATCCGAGTGGATGACGTCCAGACCGCTCAGCGTGTCACTGGTGATGATGACCGCCGTGAAGCTCTCCAGGCCGACGCTCTCCCAAAAGCGCCGACTCCCCGAGTTAGCCACATGGTTCACCATGCGCACGTTCTTGAGCTCGGACGGCTGCACGCCGCTGTCCAGCAGCGCGGCGTCGCGCGCGGCGAGAGCGGTGGAGCTCACGACGTGCAGTTCAGAGCCGGCCGGCACCAGCTTGTCCAGGAGGAGCGTCATGTGCGGCATGTCCGTGCGCCAGCCGACGAAGAGGATGCGCTCCGGGGTGCTGGGGGGCGGCAGGGCTGGGAGGAAGCAGGGAGCAGTCAGGGGCAGCGCATCGCACTCTCCGCTCGGCTGTCTCGCCACGGGACCGTAGGTGTCCTCGTCCTCCGCCAGAACCACCAGCGCGTCGCCGGGGCAGCACACATACCCCTGGGGGGGGTTAAGCAACACCTCCCCCCCCTCCTTAACCACCCCGACCGGCACAGCAGCCGGGAACAGCGCCTGCAGTTGCGAAAACCTGAGGCCGTGTATCTCGGGCCACTGGGCGGTGTAGAACTCCGAGTCGTCAAAGCCCAAGATGGTACTGTAGACGTGAGCCAGGCCGGGCTTGCGCGCAAACATGAGCATCAGTCGCCCCACGATATCCGTGCCGGCCAGGGTAGCCACCGAGCCCCGAGTCACCAGGTGCAGCAGAGGCACGCTGTCGGAGGTGCGCAGCTGCGCCACGACATTTGTCTCCTTCATGCGCAGGGTTGAGAGGTTGAGCACCACCTGGAGGACCTCTGCGTCCGCGTGGGCGGCATCCAGGGAGGTGTCTGACAGGATGATGACGCTGCGTGCCGTCTCAACTGCAACCATGCGCAGGTCGCCCGCGCGCAAGCGACTGCCATGCCTAAAGACAACCCGAGTGCCACGCAGCTCCTTTTCGTGCACAGCCAGCCGCAGCTCGTGTTCCATGCGCGACTTGTCCCCGTCCACCAGAATGGCTATCACTCCGCCGCCCACGCTCTCGTTCGCCTTGCTGATCTCGCGCACGATGATGGGCGTCTCTTCAGAGTAGCCCAGCACCACGGTGTGGCGCCGCTCTACCACGGGGCTCAACCCGTATTTCAGGCGCTTCATCTTTTCCTGGACCGCATCCACAATGAGGGCCAGGAAAACGGCAAAGTAGGCCACGCCTATGATGACGATCACTGCGGCTACCACGCGAGTACTGAAGCCCATAGCCTCAGGCATGCTTGCCGGGTCGATGAAGAGTGACCAGGCCCACCACACGCCGTCGCTGTACAAGTGCAGTGTCTCGTGAGCGCTGCCGATGGAGTGCTCCACATCCGGGTCGACCGCGTCCGCGTGGCCGCCCTCGTGCATGGTGGCCAGCAAACACTCGCCGCCCACGGTGCAGATGACGATGGCACACAGGATGAGGAACTAGAGCGTTGGAGGGGCCACGTGAGAGCTAGGATGCGAAAGGGTGGCAAGAGCAAACGTACCGCCGCCTGCCAGGAGGGCGATCCCACGCCCCTGTCCAGCACGTACAGCAGGCGTGCCAGAAGCCAGGAAGCGCCGCTGGTCTGTGCGAGTTCAGGCTCGTCGTCGTGCGTTCGCAGCCAGTCCCCGCCGTCCTGCTCCGTGGTGAGCAACACGCTGTCAGTTCGTGGCAGACCTCCGCCGCTCTTCATCAGCACGTCCACGTCCAGCTTGAACGTGCGGCTGGCGAAGGTTGGCCGACCAGGCCCCTGCTGCGCGTCCTCCTCTGGCTTCACGACGGGCATTGCGCGCGTCCTCCAGACGTCCTCCACAGTGCGGGAGGGAGCGGGTCACACCCTGCGCACTCCAGCAGCGCGCGGCGAGGTGCGGAGGTGCGGAGTGCAGCAGCAGAGGGGCGCGCCTCCGCTGGTGGTCCCTCCGGTGCCACTCACCACAGACGCAGGCACCGCCGCCACACGCAGCACCGGGGCAGACGGTCTGTCTGACCTGTTCAAGAGTTCAACCTGCTGCTGTGCTGTTCAACTGCTGTAAGCGTACGTAGGACGACGCAGACTGCGGGGCCATGACCATGTGATTGATACGCAAGCAAAGGCAGCAGCCAGCTCTGCGGGCAGTCGTTTCGCCCGCTTATGCGTGGCATTTGGCATGCAGCCTCACGCTCAAGGAGTCGGTGGACACCTTCCGTATTGTATCCCCGGCCCCAAGGCTCACAGCAGCGCCTGAAGCCGGACTTGTGGCGCGCGTCGGAGTGCCCTCCCCTGTCTGCAGCCAGAGTATGGAAGACAATTCTTTGCCTGGAGCTCACGCCGTCCCCTCTGAGATCTTCGCTTCTCTCCAGCCGCGCTCACCAGCCGCGTTTGTGGCACTCCCTGATGGCGTAGCCAAAGCTGGTGTCCACAGCTGCGCGGGTAGAGAACAAGTGGTGAGCGCCTTGGCAGTAAGGCTTCCTTGCAGGTCGCCCCGCCACGCCGCGTGCTCGCCGCGCCTTCGTTCCACGCGCGCGCCAGCTGCGCTCTGTGCTGCGCGGAGAGCAAGGGCGGGGGCGGCTGCGCAGCGCGTGAGTGTGTGAGAGACCCAAGCGCAGCAGGAGGCCAGCGCACCGGCAGTGGCGCGGACGGCGGCGGCGGGCTGACGAAGCGCTCGGCCGCGGCGTCGGTGGCGCGCCAGAACCAGCGCTTTTGGTCCACGTACAGAGCGCCTCCCGCAGCCACGCCACACGCACACGACAACAGACGTTGTTGCGTGGTGAACCACATCGCACAGCACACTTATTAAGGTAGAGAGACGCACGCCACTAGCGGAGGTGACAGAAGTCGCTCAGTCGATCACACGACACTGGAGGCACTCCGTACGACCCTATAGGTATACTTTTGAGCGACCGATATTTCTATCGATCTACAATTTTTTTCGAGTCGACCAATCTACCCAATCTAAGCAGAGTTTGTCGCCTCTGGAGGGCTCCGCCCCCTCCACCCCGGAGCGCCTCCGGCGCAGCCTTCAGTTGCTTGAGCCTGCGCCGGAGGCGCCCCGGGTCGTAGGGGCGGCGGAGCCCCTACTCTGCGGCGCTGGTGTCATCCTTGTCGTCTTCGGCGCTGATGTCGTCCTTGTCGGCGGCATCGTCCGCGGCGTCGCGCGTAGGGGGCTCCGCCCCCTATGACCCCGGGGCGCCTCCGGCGCAGGCTCAAGCGCTTCAAAGTGCGTCAAACACAACAGGGGGTCCTAGGGGGCGGAGCCCCCTATTTGCGCGCGCGCTTGGTCTTGCGAGCCGGCTCGGGCTCCGCCTCAGGCTCGGGCTCGGGCTGCTCCGCCTCGTCCTCGTCGCTGGAGCTTGCGCCGGAGGCGCTCGGGGGTGGAGGGGGCGGAAGCCCCCCTGGCGGAAGAGCCCCCCCCTTGCGCGCGTGCGGCTTGCGCGCCGCCTTCTTGTCGGCCTGCGCGGTGCGCATGTCGGCCTCGGATCCGAACTGCTTGGCGATGACGTAGACTGCGCCGCTGGGCAGCTTGAACGCGGTCCACGGGCCGGCGGTGACGATCTCGATGTCGATGTCGTCGTTCATGACGAACTTGCTCTTAGGCGCGCCGCCACCCGAGTCCGAGTCGGAGGAGGACTTGCGAGCGCGCTTCTCCTTGGGCTGCTCCCCGTAATTTTCAAGGTTGTAGGCTTCCTTGGCAGCCTTCGCCTGCAACTGCCACGTTTTCTTCTCGGCCAAAGGCAGCTCCGCCCACGCCGCGGACGTGAGCTTCATCGGCGCGCCCACAGCTTTGGTCGGGCCCATTGCCAGCAGAGCATTCTTGTACTCGTCGGTGGCGCAGAAGTGCTTGTGGAAATTGGCGTAGGCGTTGTTGGGCGGCTTGGGGCGGGGCGCGCCGTACGACACCGCGCCATTCGCCATTGCCACGTCAGACGTCGACTTCGTCGACTTCAAGCTGGGTGATCCAGTGACACACTTGCAATTTCTACGTGACGCGGCTGCCCACGACGGTGACCCAGACTGCAGCTGCAAGCGCTTGCACGGTCTCAGGCGCCGCAAAGTCGTAGCACGCAACTGCGGTGGCCACGTTGGCGGGCAGCGCTGGGATGCCCACAGAGAGCAGCACGGACTGCGCGAGCAACTCTGCATCGCCGCTGCAGTACGGCTTCAAGAAGCGCGAGGCGGGACCTTCGAGCAAGCCTGCAGCCATGTCAATCCACACCGCCTTGCCGTCAATGAGCAGCAGGTTGGGCAGACGTGCATCGCCGTGCACGATGGCGCAGTCGTGCAGCGCGGCAAGCGCGGCAAAAGCAGCCGTGCATGCGGCGAGCGAGGCGGTTGCATCGAATGGCACGCCACAGCGGGCCAACAGAAAGCCGCCACCGTCGTGGCCCGCTAGGCAAAGCGAGCCAGCAACTACAGGCACAACCGGCGCGCCCCGCTGGGCTGCCACTGTCAGCGCGTTATACTCGGTTGTCAGGTCATGCATCCACAGTGTGCGAGTGCCAGCAGCCACCACCTTGAGCGCCAAACGTTCAGGCGATTCGGCACGCCCCACGGCAAACACGCGGCCCGAGCCGCCAGCGCCTAAGACGGCAGTTCCGTCCACGGGCGCATGGCGCAGATCTAGGGCAGACAGCAGATGACGCAGCACCAGCATGAGCTGCGGCGGAGGCGGTGCGTTGTCCTCAAAGAAGCCGCGCACAACATTTGCCGAGCCAGGAGCAGTCCATTCGCTCCTCACTAACCTCAGCGGGTAACCGCCATAGGTTGCAAAGAGCCAGAACTGGCTTCGGTTGAACAGCATACCGCGGCACTCATCTGGGATGAGTCGATGGTACATGATCAGCTCTCCAAAGTGTGCGGTCGTCAAATCTGCCAGCTTTGCCTCGTACACCTCGCGCACACAGCCGTCGCGCTGCAGGCGGCTGTTCGCGAGACGGCCAAAGATGAAGCAGTTGCCGGAGCCTTGGCTGGGTGTCCCTGTCTGCTCTTCGATGCACACATGTGGCGCCACGAACAGGTCCGGCTTGAGGCGCATGTTGGGGCGAAGTGGTGCGGCGAGGTTGTCCAGCCATGCACAATTCTCAGAGTTCACGAGCACGGGGCGGCAGGGATCGTCGCAGTTGGAGGAGGACACGCGCAGACGCCACAGTACTGGCGTCAGGAACTTGATCACCTCAGTCTCGGTCGCACAGCTTGCAAGGGCTGCCTGCTGCTCTGAGTCCAAAACAGCCTCGTCCGTCGCCGCCTCGCCCCTAAAGTCAGTCACCGTGTGCAGCTTTTCCAAAGCGGTCAGAGTCTTAACACCTAGCGCAGCGGGAGTCGTTTCAAAGTGCACAGGCTCCTGCTGCGAGAGCAGTCGGGCAAGCATCTGCTCTATATGAGCAAGGGAAGGCGTTTCCACAGCGACTGCGCTTTCGTGGTGAGCATCGGAGCCGTTAACGTAAAACGTAGGGCGCACCTGGTGAGCCAGCCACGAAGGCCAGCAGCCACGCGGTGCCGGTGACGCCTGACTCACCGAGGCAGAGGCTCGGGTCGTCCAGAACCACCGCCGCCTCCTCTTCCTCCGCCGAGGGCTTGCGCGAGCCGCACCGCACCAGGCGCAGCGTGACGAGCGACGGGTCCACGTCCAGCTTTGCCTGGGCCACCCAGCGCGCCTTGAAGTCGTCCACCGACTGCTGCACGTCCACGCCCTTCACCGCTACATATTGCGCGCCCTGCACGTCCATGCGTTTTGCCCACAACGTGCAGAGTGGGCCCGGCTCCTCCTGGAGGCGTCGTGAGAGGGATGCTGTCCAAGGGATTCTGCTCGCGACGCACCGCCGCTGCGCAGACAAGCGAGGCTCGCGTCAGGAGCGTGCATCGGACTCCAACAGTGCCTCGTTGAGCCGACGGTGCAAGAAGAGAGGTGCACGAAGGCTGCGGGTCGTGTCAGGATGGCGCGAGTGGCGCGAGGCTGCCGGCGCACCAGCGCGCACGGCGGCGCTCGGACGGAAGAGGCGTGGCTCGGACGGACGCGGCTGAAAGGCGGGCGCGGGAGCAAGGCTGCCGGGCAGGAGAGGAGCATGGTGGCAGGCTTTGCAAGTGCGAGGCGCAAGCTGAGGTGTGAGCGTTGCAGACGACTGAGAGGAAGCAAAGACAAGGAGCGGGAAGAAGTAGCCTGATTCGCCGACGAGCGAGTCGAGCGAGACGCACCCCTGTACTGGGGGTGACGTTGGGGAGCCCAATCAACCCCAGTTATTTTCGGGCGACTCTGACGACGATTTTGCCGAGTTTGTAGAGGAAGAGGCGGACTTTACGCGTTACGAGGGCAAATGAAGGCCGAAGACGGCGCGAGCTATACAGCAACACACCTCAGGCGAGCACCCAGTGAAGCCTAGACGCCTTCACAGTCGACGGTGCGTCAACTAGACGCTGTCAAGTTGACTGCCCCTTCCTCCCGACGTGTCGGCAACAAGCTTCCGGAATGTGGCGGCAAGCGAGGCGGAACGCTGCGTTCAATCCCAACCCGAACCCGAGCCCCAAACCCACCAGGACCCATGGGAAGTGCGTTTTGCCCCTGAAGTACAAGGGGAAACTCTATTCAAGCTTGGAAATTCATAATCGATATGGACCTTAAACGTTTTCAAAGTGCAAGTATAGGAAATCAACTGGACTAGTCGGCAACCTGGAGGCTCCTGAATCCAGCGAGGACGAGGAGGCTGACGAGGAGGCTGACGAGGAGGAGGAGGAGGAGGAGGAGGAGGAGGACGCCGAGGCGGACGGGGCGGCAGGAGGGGCAGAAGCGGGCGGCGCAACGCCAATCAGCTGAGATCCAGCAGGCTGGCAAGCGCGGGAGGGGCACCCGTCAAGGCGCGCGAAAATATTCGCCGCGAGCGCTTAAACCTCTCGGAAATAGCTCAAAAATAAGCGCCCTTAAACCTTGAATAGCGTAAGCCCTTGTATATGGTACA
>Ga0208951_1000123_pt1 | contig 31600 bp, 25 predicted proteins | sample GreLakmeMI27MSRF_FD_187702 | JGI IMG/M metagenome (GOLD analysis project Ga0208951, IMG submission 187702) | Freshwater lentic microbial communities from great Laurentian Lakes, MI, USA - Great Lakes metaG MI27MSRF (SPAdes) | ecosystem: Environmental > Aquatic > Freshwater > Lake | place: Great...
GGGCTAGTGGGCGGGCTGCGCATCGAAGTCACTTCTGCTACTGAAGTGCCTGCCGGGGCTGGCGGCGCGTAACGTTTGTAAAATACTTCTCTCTCTCTCTCCTCTCACAGCGGGTGTGCAAGAGCGAGCCTTTGCGGCACTGCACCTCCCTCGTCCCCGCCCCGCCCGGTTGTAACGCAGGGTTCCCTTAGTTTACTCTAGTTTGACGGGGCAATGTCCGATGGCGTTGACGTTTCAGTGCATTGGCGCGGCAGGCCGGGGCATGTGCGGAGACGGTGCATCTTACCATAACAAACATGGCTGCCCTAACCGCTCACAACGCGTCTGGCGCTTCACTCCTCCGGGCGTCGCAGGTGTGGCTGCAACTGATACTGTCCGCGAAGTGGCCCCGGCGCACGGTCCATCTCCGCGATTGCGGCCAGCCCCAGCTTGAGCTTGGCCAGCGGCTGCTGGGTGGCAGCCACCAGCTCCGCGATCTTCCAGTGGCTGCGGCGCTCGAACTTTGAGAAGAGCAGCGCCTGCAGCGCGTCCGGGTCCAGCTCAGGCGCCGCAGCCCCACCGCCAGGCTTGCCCTTCTTTGGGTCGACGTTGGCGCGCCGCGGCAGCGGCACCAGCTGCGGCGCAGCCTCCATGGTGTCCGCCCGCCGCGCGGCGTCCCTGCCCGCCCCCGGCGCGGCGACGTACGCAAACTGCGCCACGGTGCGCGTGACTCGTGTCTTCGTGTTGGCCGCGCTGCTCCTCTGTCGGCTGAGCCGGCGGTACTCGGCGTCGCCCGCGTCGCTCAAATGCGCGTCCAGGCGGCGTTCCACCACCCCCTCTGCGGAGAGCACCCCACCGGGGGGCAGCCCCGCCAGCGGCTGGTACCCCCCCCCGGCCCCCCCCAGCCCGCAGGCGGTGGCGGCGGGCTCGCCGAACGCGTGCGCCGCCGTGTTGTCTGCGGTGCGACGCAGCGAAAAGTCGCGCGGCAGACCCTCTGCGCTGGCGCCGCACAGCGTCAGCGTGAACTCGGCGCCAGCGGCGGGCACAGCCACCGGGTCGAAGCTCATGCGCACGCGGCCAACCAGGGGCTCGCCCTGCGGCGCTTCGGCGCAAGGCACCAGATCCTGCGCCACTGCGCCGGACGCAATGCGCGCAACGGGCACCAGCGCGCCGCAGATGCTGCGCGCCGCGTCGCTCACCAGCACCTGCATCGCGTCGTTGCTGGCCAGCGTGTCGCGCAGCTGGTCGGGCGGCAGCGCTGCGAGCATCTGAGCGCACGCGGCCAGAGCGGTGTGCGCAAAGGCGACGCCCGAGGGCACCAGCGCAGCAACGGCGTCGTCCGACAGGCGCTGCGTGCGTGGGCGGCCCGCCTGTGCGAGCGCCACGCGTGTCTCGGCGCCCACGCAGGCGCGCAGAGGCGCCAGGCAGCCGGCCACCAGGTCCCTGATGATTGACCGCGCTCAGCGGAGGCGCGCGCGCACGCACGGAAAACGCACCGCGAAGCGCCGGTTCCCGCGGGAGTGAGCGTGACGATGCGGCCTGCGGCCAGCTCGCTGGGGGCGGAGGAGTGAGCCAGGCGGCGAGCGAGCAAGAACACTGCAAACGCACTCCAGCAGCGCCGTAAAGGCTGGCCCCCGCGCCGCGTCGTCCCAGTCGGCTGCCAGCTGGTTGCGCGTGTGCAGCGCTCTGCGAGAGGCCCTCACGTCAGTGCACACCTAGGGTAGCCCCGCTGCAGCACACCTCAGCGCAGGCACCAGCACCGCAGCCAGTGCCGGCTCCGCGCGGCTGCGTGCCAGCTGTCGCTCCTGCAGCAGCGGCAGCGCCTGCCACTGCTGCGCAACATAGGAGGGCAGGCGGACCATCCACACTGCACGCTCCGCGCGCGCGCAGTCCACAGGCACCTCCGCCTTGCGCTTGCGGGCCTCGGGCTGCACAGGGGGCGGTGGGGAGGACATGGCGGCGAGAGTGGTTCGCTGTCAAAGACGGCGGCACGCAGCGGTCAGCCCCGCCTGCGTCCGTGGTCTTTGGAAATGCTGCCTCCTCGCTCTCACTCGCGCCGTGGCCAGCGCGTGTGTGCCAGCTGGCTGCGCGGTGTGGGTCGGCCCGTGGATGCTCCACGGCGCCCGCGTGAGCGTCTTAGTTAGTGTCTCCTTGCTGCGCTCCTCCCTCGCGCTGCTGCACCGCGGCCGGCCGCCTTTGCCGCGCAGTGCGGCCTTCGTCCCCCGCGCGCCCAAGATGAGCGACGCGGGCAAGGGCGGGAAGCAGAAGAGCATCGCCAGCTTCTTCGGAGGCGGAGACGCGGCAACACTGAAGCGCGCAGCCGCCAGCGCAGCCGGTGACGAGGCGGGGCCGAGCTCAGAGGCGAACGCAGGCGGCGCGGGCGGTGGTGCGTGGCGGGAGCCGGGCCGCGATGCGCATGGCGAGCGCAAGCGAGCGAGTGCCTCTTCCCGCCTCGCGCTGCAGCGACGACCACGCACACCCTGACCGCTCGCCGCGCGTCCCTCCGCCCGTATCGCGCAGGCGGCGAGGGCGACGCGGGCGAGGCCAAGCCAGCCAAGGTGCGTACGCGGGCTGGCTTGAGCGTTGGCTAACAATGCCGCTGGCGCAAACTCTCCGCCCACTCACCTGGAGCCCCTTCTTGCCCAGGCCTTCAAGCGTCTGCGCAAGGCTGTCGGCGAGGCCGACGCGGAGGCTGCGCCCGCCGCTGCGCTGGCCGAGTCGCCCCCGCAAAAGAAGCCGCCACCGCCCGCAGCCGCGCCTGCCTCCTCGCCCGCCGCCGCGCTCAAGCCGGCCGCGCTCGTGCTGTGCGCGTCCAACGCGGAGGAGGAGGCTGCTGAGGAGGAGGGAGAGGGGGAGGAGGAGCTGTCGGAGGAGGATGCAGAGGAGGCTGCTGCGCCCGCCAAGCGCAAGAAGCCCACCGCTGTGCCCAAGGGCAAGGCCGGCGCCAAGGGCGCAGCTGGCGTGGGTGACAAGGCGCACGCCACGGCCGCAGGGTTTGCAAAGTACGACTCGCTGGCCGCGGCCGAGGGCATGTGGAAGGTGCGAGCCGCGTGCGCACGCCCACCCCTCCCGCTCACCCCGCGCCGCAGCCTCTCGCCCCCGTGCCGTTCCTCTTCCTGGCGCGCACGTTCGAGGAGTGCAGCGAGACGAGCAAGCGGCTGGAGATCAGCCAGCTGCTGACCAACAGCCTGCGCAGCATCATCGCAACCACCCCGCTGGACCTCCTCCCCGCAATTTACCTCAGCTGCGGCTGCCTCGCCCCCGCGCACGAGGGCATGCAGCTGGGCATTGGCGACGCGACGCTCATCAAGGCGCTGGCGGAGGCTACGGGGCGCAGCGAGAGCACCGTGAAGGAGATGTACACGCAGGAGGGAGACCTGGGCACCGTAGCTGGTCAGTGCCGCTCCACCCAGAGAACCATGTTTGCGCCGCCCATCCTCACTGTGCGCGGCGTCTTCTCCGCGCTGCGCGACATCGCAGCCACGGAGGGCACCAAGTCTTCGGAGCGCAAGCGCGCAGTCATCAAGAAGCTCCTCGTCTCCGCCCGCGAGGTGGAGGCTGGCTACATCATCCGCCTGCTGCAGGGCAAGCTGCGCGTGGGGCTGGCGGAGCAGACGGTGGTGGCTGCGCTGGCGCACGCGGCGCTGCTGCAGGAGCAGGCCGGCGATGCGCAGCTGCGCTCAACGCCGCTGGCGGATCGCCTGGGCGAGGCAAACGGTGTGCTGAAGCAGGTCTTCTCTGAGTGCCCCTCCTGGGACTTGATCATTCCCGCCGTGCTGGCTCACGGCATTCTGGCCCTTCCGGAGACATGCCACTTCGTGCCGGGCGTGCCCGTCAAGCCCATGCTGGCCAAGGCTACGCACGGGGTTGCGGAGATCATCGAGCGCTTTGCGGACGTGGAGTTCTCCTGCGAGTACAAGTACGACGGTGAGCGCGCGCAGATCCACGTGCTGGAGAACGGCGACGTGCGCGTCTTCTCGCGCAACCAGGAGGACAACACCAACAAGTACCCAGACATCGTGAGCACCTTCAAGGCGCACCTCAAGCCAGGCGTGCGCTCGGTGGTGATCGACGCGGAGGCTGTGGCGTTCGATCGGGAGAGCAAGAAGATCCTGCCCTTCCAGGTGCTCTCCACGCGCGCCAAAAAGGGCGTGGCGCTGGAGGACGTCAAGGTGCAGGTCTGCCTGTTCGCTTTCGACTGCCTGTTCGCGGACGGGCGCACGCTGCTGCGCGCGCCGCTGACGGAGCGGCGGCGCCTGCTGTACGACAGCCTGACCGAGAAGGAGGGCGAGCTGCATTTCGCCAAGCAGCACACCAGCCGCGACCTGGACGAGCTCTCCGTCTTCCTGGACGAGTCCATCGCCGCAAACACGGAGGGGCTGATTGTGAAGACCATGGATGCCACCTACGAGCCCTCCAAGCGCTCCCTCAACTGGCTCAAGCTCAAGAAGGACTACCTGGAGGGCCAGGGCGGCGGCGACTCGCTCGACCTGGTTGTCATCGGCGCGTGGCACGGGCGTGGCAAGCGCACGGGCGTCTACGGGTGCGGGGCCGCGCTGGCGTTGCGCGGAGACCCGTCTCACAGTCTGACCCCCTTCCCCCCTCCTCGGCAGCGCCTTCCTTCTCGCCTGCTATGACGAGGAGTCCGAGTCCTTCCAGTCCATCTGCAAAGTGGGCACGGTGCGTGGGGCGCAGCCGCGTGCGCGTGCGTCGCCGGCGCTGACACCACACCACGATGCACCCCCAGGGCTTCTCGGAGCAGGCGCTCAAAGACTTTGCGGCGCTGCTGGGCCCCACCGCCATACCCCAACCGCCAGCCTACTACCGCTTCGGCGAGGGCCCCAATGCCACCCCCGAGGTCTGGTTCAGCCCCTCGGCCGTCTGGGAGATCAAGGCTGCGGACCTCTCAATCTCCCCCGTGCACCGCGCCGCAGCCGGCCTGGTGGACCCATCCAAGGGCATTGCTCTGCGCTTCCCCCGCCTCCTGCGCGTGCGCGACGACAAGAAGCCGGAGGAGGCAACCTCCTCCTCGCAGGTTGCCGAGTTCTACCGCAACCAAAAGATCAACCACACGCACGCAAATGTGGAGGAGGAGGACTAGCTGCCACGCATACCTGCCGCTGCGTGTGATGCACGCACGCGAATCACGCAGCGAGATTGTGCGCTGGCTATACGTAGGAGGTTACTTGGTTGTCCACAGGTGCCGTGCTCAAAGGGACCCTATGCCCGCAACCAGGGCGTGACCTCCAACAATGTGCGCATCTAGTAGCCCCCGCAGATGCAGAAGAGCCCGCGAGGGATGCACTGGCCGAAGTTAGCGCCGCGGTTGCAGCACCGCGTATTCTCGCCCCCCTGGGAGTAGGGGCTGCCAGAGCGCGTCAGCGGAGCCCTGGGCGGAGCCCTGGGTGGGAGCAGCCCTAGCAGCATGCACGCACCAGACGTCGAACTGGTAGAGGAAGCGGTTACCAGCGAAGCCAGTGTAGAAGCAGTCGTTGGCCAGCAGCTTGCGCCCGCCAGCGGAGGTGGTGTTGCCGGGCTTGGTGGCATTGGTGCCGCTGGCATTGGCGCCGGTGGTTGGGGCACCGGGGACCCCCGGCGGGACGCTGACGCCGGGAGGCGCGCCAGACTCGGGCAGCTTGCCCTGGGACTGGGCGCGACCCAGGGCGGCCTGGATGTCGGGCACCACACTGGTAGTTGGCGTGAGTGGCAGGCACGGAGGCCCTAATTAGGCAGGCAAGGTTGGTCTTGTTGCCCCAAGGCCGAACGAGGCCGCGCCGCCGCACGCGCCGCCGCGACGCCGCGACGCCGCGACGCCGCGACGCGGGCACACGGCCGGGCACGCACATGCCGGGGATGTTGAGCGTCATCTGGGACGCGGAGGGCGAGAAGAGAAGCGCGAAGAGCGCAGCGAGCAGGACGGTCACGGCGGCAGTCCTGCGCAGGTTCGTCTCAGACTATGCACTCAGCGCGCATCGCGCGTGCGCATCGTGCGCACGCACTTCATGGTGGCGATGCGGGTGCAGATGCGTAGAGGGAGGGCGGGTAAAGGAGTGGCTCAGGTCCAGCCCAAGGCGCCCATCTAGGTACTGCCAGCCTGTCGCTCAGGCTCTTCCCAGGACCCTGAAGGTTCGCGCGGCAGCCCTTAGCCGCTCCGCCGCCGCCTCGTCGAAGTCCGGCGCGGCGTCGGTGAGGATGGCGACGAAAACCTTGCCTCGCTTGGCGGCTGCCACAAGCACGCCGTGCAGCGCGCCGCGCGTGAACTCGAACAGGTAGTAGCTGCGCTCCACCGGCGCCTCCTCCTCCAGCCCCTCGCTGGTACCCGCGTGCGTCTGCTGCGAGCTGGCGGTGACGCGTGCGCCGGGGGGAACCAGCAGCGCCTGTGCCTCGTCCGGCCCCCCAAACTCCGAAACGTCGTTGACCTGCAGGAAGGTGGGGCGCAGATCCGCCGCGCGCCGCACGCCCACGGAGACCACCCGGAGGCCGTCCGCGGAGACGAAGCGGCCCTTGAGCGGGTTGGCGGGCGGCGCAGGGCCGAAGCCAGGCAGCGCCCGCGGCGAGGCGCCGACAGTGGTGGACCCGGGCTCCAGCACCGCAGGCACAGACTCGCGCGCAAAGGCGGGCGGCAGCTGGATCGACCACTGCTCTGCCCCGGAGCCGCCTGAGAACTCCTGCCACACCTCCGCCGCTGCCAGAGCGGGTCGCGCACGCGCCAGCGCAGCCAGCGCGGCACCCGCCAGCACGGCAGCGCGGCGCCCAGTCTCGCGGGGTGCCTGGCGCGCCGCGCAGCAGCGACAGGCGGCGCTGCGGCGGTCTGCCCTGCGGTCGGCAAAGCTCGGCGCCGCAGAGCGGGCCAGCGTGGCGTGCATGTCACGAGCGCGCAGAGGTGGGCTGAGACGAGTGACAAGCGCACGGAGGGAGACCGGTGCGCTGGCTGTCGAACGCAGCCAACAAGGCACACACAAAGTAGATAGAACGGGCGAGACGTGGTGGCAAGAACGCTTGTGCAATGTATAGGTGATCATTGAAAGAATGGGTGGTTGCAGAGGTGGCAGCGAGGCGGCAGCAGCACAGGGAGAAAGTCGTCGTGGGCGCCGCATGCCCGGATATCGTTCACTCAGTGTGTGAACTTGTCCACGGTCGCCATGTGGCGCACCAGGTCGACGACGCGGTTGCTGTAGCCCCACTCGTTGTCGTACCATGAGACGAGCTTGACGAAGGTGGGCGTGAGGCTGATGCCAGCGCCAGCGTCAAAGATGCTGGAGCGCGGGTCGTGGATGAAGTCGCTGGACACCACCGCATCCTCCGTGTAGCCCATCACCCCCTTCATGGGCCCGTCAGCAGCCTTGCGCACGGCGGCGCAGATCTCGGGGTATGTGGCTGGCTTCTTGAGCACCACGGTGAGGTCCACCACGCTCACGTCGGGCGTGGGCACGCGGAAAGCCATGCCCGTCAGCTTGCCCTTGAGCTGGGGCAGCACGCTGCCCACCGCCTTTGCGGCGCCGGTGGAGGAGGGGATGATGTTGGTGCTGGCGCCGCGCCCGCCGCGCCAGTCCTTGGCGGAGGGGCCGTCCACCGTCTTCTGCGTGGCGGTGGTTGCGTGCACGGTGGTCATGAGGCCGCTCTCAATGCCGAACGCCTCGTCGATGATCTTGGCCAGCGGCGCCAGGCAGTTGGTGGTGCACGAGGCGTTAGAGACCACGTTCATGTCGCTCGTGTACTTGCCCTCGTTGACGCCCATGACGAACATGGGCGCGTCGGCGGAGGGGGCTGAGATGACGACCTTCTTGGCGCCGCTGGTGAGGTGCGCACTCGCCTTGGCCACGTCTGTGAACACGCCCGTGCTCTCAATCACGTAGTCCACGCCGCAGGAGCCCCAGGGGATATCGGAGGGGTTCTTGGCGTTGTAGACGGCCACGCGGCGGCCGTTCACTATCAGAACGTCAGGGCACCCCTCACCGCCAAACGCCTTGTCCGCCGCGCACTCCTCGTCAGCCGCGGCGGCAGCCTGGCCGGCAAGCTTGCCGTGCACGGTGTCGTACACGAACATGTAGGCCACTGCGCGTCAGTGAGCAGGGAAGGGACGAGCGAGCGGGATGCCCACGCACTGTACTCAGCCGTGATGAACGGGTCGTTCACGGCAACCACCTCAATGTCGTCGCGCTCAAGTGTGGCGCGCATCACCAGGCGGCCGATGCGGCCGAAGCCTGGACAGGAGGGAAGGCGTGTCAGGCATGACCGGGAACATTGTGTGGGCGTTGCGGCGCCAGGGCGGCAGAGGCGCGCGTGGACGCACCGTTGACGCCGATGCGGATCTTGGGCTTGCCTTCCGAGCCGGCTGCGCAGGGGGCACGCGTGGCAGTTAGCATTGACGAGGCCTAACCGACTGACGCAAGCACATGCCACCAGCGCCTGCTCGTGGCTCCTAAGGGCGCACCCGCCGCAGCGACCTTCGCGTCCAACGCCGCAGAAACGGAGAGCGCAGCGGCGCGGGAGGCGCGCGCGCGGAGCCTGCGTGAAAAAGCACGTGAGGCCGCCCACACGCACTCTTTTGACCTGCACGCCGCGCGCGCGCACGCCGCGCCGCGCCGCGGCGCACACGCACCGAATGGAGCGAGAAAGGGGCGCCACGCAGGTGCGGAGCAGCGCGGCGCCGGGCACCGGAGCCGGCATGCCGGCGGCAGAAGCTGGGCAGACACAGACGGCGGAGGTGAGCGTCGCCATTGGATAGGAGTCGCGGAGGGAGCTGGATAGGGCGCGGTGTCGTACAACGCACCACGCGCGCGCGCACGACGCGAGGTGTGTTCTCGGCGGAGACGCGCGCGGCGGTCCGTCCCTTCCGCGCCAAGGGCAGCTTCGGGCCATTTTGCAGGTATGGTGCGCCTGAGCGGGCCGCCACTGCTGGCCTTGCTGTCGCTCTGCGCGGTCCCGCTGGCCGCGGCTCCAGCGGCAACACGAACGCGTGTGCTCTGCTTTGGGGACAGTCTCACGGCGGGCTTCTGGGCGGGCGGCTCGCGCTTCCACCCCTACGCGCAAAACCTCTCCGCACTGCTGGGCGGCTGCACAGTAGACGTCATTGATAACAGCGGGTGGACGGCGAAGCAGATGCGGGACTCTCTAGACGCGGAGGTCGGCCACGACAGCGTCGGTCTCAGCTGGCAGCGCCTGCCGGACGTGCTCGCGAGTGCGGCAGCTATTGGCGAGCCATAGACACACACCGTCGTGCTGGCGGGAACCAACGACCTGGGCTCGATGCAGGCTCGTGGTGGGCGCAAACCAATCGATGTGCTTGTCGATGTGCTTGCGCTGCACGCTTTCGTGCACGCTGCCAATGTGACAACGGTCGCTGTGACGCTTCCGCAGCCAGCGTTTGAGGCCGTCAGCGGCCGCCGCCACGCCACTGTCGCCTACGGAAGAGCAACCATCAACTACGGCCTGCACGCCCTCGCGGCTCGCTCCAACGCCACAGTGCTGCTGGCGGAGGCCGACGCGGAGCTGGCCAACCTGGATGCTTCTGAGAGCGAGCGGGTGCGGCGGTGGGAGCGTGACGGGGTGCATTTTACGCCAGCGGGCTACGATGAGCTCGGAGGTGTCGTGCACCGAACACTGCTGCGTGCTGGCGTGCAGCCCTGCGGGACGGGCAACGCAACAGGCACCGCATTCATCCGTAAGCCAGCGCAGTGTTGACGCAAGACTTTTGTGTCGTGGCTGCTGGAATGCTGTGTTCTCTCCGGTCATCGAAACTGCGCACGTACAGGGATGCATGAGAGCATGACGTGGACGAGAGACGGAAAGAAGGTCGAAGCCAGCGTCGATCCGTCTTAGATCGCTCCCCTCTCGCACCCCCCTCGCTGGTCGTGTGGCGCATGGCCGCGTTCCCCGTAGGCACGCTCGTGTGGGGTCGCGTGGCCGGCCACCCGCGCTGGCCGGCCCAGGTTGGCGAGGTCGGCGCAGGGCCGAAGGCAGGGCAGTCCCACGTCTTCTTTTATGGAGACGCCTCGAGCGCCTGGCTGCCCGAAAAGGAGCTGCAGCCCTTCGCGGAGCACCTGAGCGCCAACGGCAGGGCGGCCAAAAGCGCAGCGTTCGTGCGCGCGGTGGAGGACGCGCAGGCCACTGGGGCATGCTCCTTCCCTGCGCCGCTGCTGCACCGGCCCTCATCGCACGAGGAGCAGCAGGAGCACGGCGCGGCGGCCATGGCGTTGGCGCGCGCTGCCTGCCCTCGCCTGGCGCTGCAGTCGCTGCGCCTGCTGGCTACCGGCGCTGTTGCAGATGCACCTCCTGCCGCGGAGCGCGCGCTGCTGCGCAACTTCGCGGCCTCCCGCGTGCGCCGTCCCAAGCGCGCGGCCGAGGCGTCGGGGAGCAAGAAGCGGGCGCGCGCCGAGGAGGCCCCCACTCTCCTCCCCTTCAGCGCCCCTCTGCTGGCCGCACTGCGTCGCCTGGCGCGCGCGCCGCTGCAGCCCGCCGCCTCTGGCCTGTCCGGCGACGAGGCGCTGACCCTGCTGCGCGTGCGCGAGGCTGTGCGCGAGAGGCGCAGCGTCGGCCGCAGTCGAGGACACGCAGACAGCTCTGTGCCCGACGCGGCCAACCTGGCGGCGCCGCCGCTGGACCGCGCGGCGCGCCAGGAGCGCGACACTGTGGCGCGCCTGGGCTGCGAGGCTGCGTTGCTGCGCGCGCTGCGCCTGGCCGCCGCCGCGCCCGCCGCCGCGCCCGTCGGCAAGCCGCAGCGCCGCCCCAAAGCCCCTGCTGCGGCGGAGGGGCGACGCGTGCCGGAGAAGCAGGCAGAGCAGCCGCGAAGGGGCGGGGTGAAGGGGGCGCCGGTGGCCCCGCCAGTGGCTGCGCTGGTGGCTGCGCCGGTGGCTGCGCCTCAGCAGGAGGCGCCCAAGCGACGGACGGGGCTGCTCATCCCCAAAAAGAGCGCCGCGCTGCCCTCAGTGGCCGCGGTGGCTGGGCTCGGCGACGCAGCGCAGCCACAGCCGCCGGCAGAGTGGTACGACGCTCCTCTTCCGCCGCCACCGCCGCCGCCGCCGCTGCCGCCGCCAGCTGCGCCCGCGGCGCCTCCTATGGCGCCCCGTGTGGACCCGCGACGGGTGCGTGCGCTTGCGCGTCTGCACCCCCGCTCTGCACTCACTACCGCCCACAAACAGACGGCTGCTGACCCGCGCAAAGCTGCTGCGCTCTCTGAGCCTCCCCTCCCGCCCATGGAGCTGCAGCCCGTGGATGTGGACGTGGTGCGCGGCCTGCTGCGGCAGATGTTGGAGCAGCAAAGTGTGCTGGGCCTCGCTCTAGCACCCGCGCCCCCGGCGGAGTGACATCGCCTCTGCAACACACACAACGCACTGCGCATCCACGCGTCAAGTTGCATTTTGTATGTGCCGTGCATTTTTTGTCTGCTCGCTGTTGCGACTCTGTCCTACCAAAGATCCTCCTCCTCCCTTCTGCATCGAGGCTCCGCCTATGGCGCTCCTGCTTTGGTCCATCGGCGGGCGGTGAGGCCATGCCGCTGCCCGCGCTGTTGAACGCGGTGTCGGCGCTGAGCGCGGTATTCCTGGGGCACTCAACCGCCGGCGCGGCTGCGGGTGGAGGTGCCGCGGCTGCGGGCGCATCGGTGGCCAAGGACGCGGGCACGGTGGGCGTGGCAGCGAGCAGTAGCGCTGCGGCGGGGGGCGCCAAGGTGCGGAGGTGGCGCTGCGTCGGTCGCTCTGCGCGCGCTCCCCAACCCACCTGCAAGGCCTCGCCATTGCGCCCCTCCGCTGCTCTTTGAAGCCTCAGCGTGGCGCTCCTCACTCCGTGACCGCCTCTCACTCCTCGCCGCTTCGCCCGCAGGCTGCGGGTCTGGACGGTGCGGTCCGCACGGGCGCGGTGGGAACAGCAGACGCTGCTGTGCACGTCTGGACCGCAGTCAAGGTGACTGCCCTCGCCGCGGGCACTCTGGGCGCGGCGAAGATTGCGATGGGGAAGAAGGAGGAGGCGAGCGGCGAGGAGGCGCCGGAGGGGGCCGACGGCGAAGCACCTACAACGAGTGGTGACGCCAACCAGCCTCCAGCCAGCAAAGAGGACTAAAGGATAGGGAAACTGAAAAGCTGCAATCAATAACGCTATGTGCACTGCTACCGCCGGCTGCCACGGGCCTTCACAGCCGCCTTCTCTGCCTTCTCCTTCTCCTCTGCGCGGCGCTGCATCTCCATGCGCTCACGCTTGCTCTTGGGCTTCGCGTCAGCCTCCGCCATGTCGTTGCCGCCCGCCTCGAAACGCTCCGCCCGCGCAGCCGCGCGCTGCGCCTCCAGCTCCTCCTCTACGCTGGGAGCGCGTGTCTTCTTGGGCGTCCTGCGCGGACCCGTGCCCGCCACCTGCTTGCTGCTCGCCTTCTCGCCGTGGTCAAAGTCCGCGGAGGAGAGGCCGAAATTGGCGCTCAGCACGGCGGTGCCATCCTTGACACGCAGGACATGAGTCGCCTCCAGCGACGTAGCAAAGGCGCTGTTGTGCGTGATGGCCACAATGCTGCCCTCGAACGACTTGAGCGCGCCGGAAAGCACATCGATGGTCGCGGCGTCCAGGTGGTTGCTCGCCTCGTCCAGCAGGAGGCAGTTGTAGGGGATGAGCGAGAAGGCTGCCAGCGCCACGCGGGCCTTCTCGCCGCCGGACAGCTGTCCGATCTGACGGTTGGCCATCGCGCCCGCCAGCCCCAGCGCGCCTAGCGAGCGCAGGCCCTGCTGGTTGGTGATGCTGGGGTCCTGCTCGCGCGCCTTGGCCAGCACGTACTCCAGCGCCGGCTCCTCCAGCGGCAAGTCCTGCGCCAGGTCCTGCGAGAACACGGCCATCCGCGCGCCTTCGCCCAGCGAGTAGCTGCCTGAATGCAGCGGAATCTCACCGGCGATGCTTTTGAGCAGCGTGCTCTTGCCAGCGCCGTTGGGGCCCAGGATGAGCAGCCGGTGGCCCTTCTCAACCACCAGGTTGATGCCCGTGATGAGCGCCTCGCCGCCCCAGCCCACGGCGCCGTCCTTGAGAACAATGATCTCGCGGTGGCAGGGCGGCGGAGGCAGGAAGCGCAGCGACGCCTTGGACTTGTCGCCCGGCCCGGCGCCGGATGAGGCTGCAGGGATTTCGACGGCGTTCTCGCGCAGCTTCTCCAGAACCTTGGCGCGGCTCTGCGCTTGGCTCGCTTTGGACGCGTTCGCGCCAAATCTCCGTACGAAATCTTCGAGCCGCGCGATCTCCTCCTGCTGGCCCAGCGCCAACGCGCGCGCCTGGTCCTCGCGCTGCGAGCGCTGCTCCATGAAGGAGCTGTAGGATCCGGTGTAGTGGTGCAGCGTGCCGCCGCGAACCTCCACGATGCGGTCGCACGCCTTCTGCAGCAGTTCTTCGTCGTGGCTCACGATCACGCACGACCCGGAGGAGGAGGCCAGAAAGTCGGCCAGCCACACGGTTGCCTTGCGGTCGAGGTGGTTCGTGGGCTGTGCAGGGGCATGCGTAAGTACGCGCAACAAAAGCTACGCCCTGCAAGCGCGAAGCACCTCGTCCAGCAGCAGCATGCCGTCGGCGCCGCCGCCCGTGGCGCTCTGGCCCGCCGGGCTGAGCAGCAGGCGTGCGAGCGCGATGCGCATCTGCCAGCCGCCCGAGTACATGGAAGAGGCGCGCGTCCAGTCGGCCTGCTTGAAGCCGAGTCCGGTGAGCACGTTTGCGATGCGCTTGTCCGCGTCGTAGCCGCCCGCCAGCGCGTACAGCGTCTGTGCATCGTTCAGCCGCTCCGCAGCCATCGCCTCGCCAGCCTCCAGCGCCTTGACAGCGCTCTCCAGCGCAGCCTCAGCCTCCAGCAAGTCGCTCATCTGGCTGCGTGCTTCCTCCCAGACCGTCAGAGTGCTGCCGCTAACGCCAATCTGCGGCAGAAAACCCAGCTCCACCTGCGGCCCGATGACCAGGTGCCCGCTGTCCACCTTGCGCTCGCCGCAGAGGCACTTAAGCAGCGTGGATTTGCCCGCGCCATTGGCTCCCACCAGCCCCACGCGCGAGCCGGGCTGCAGCCGCCACTCCGCGTTGGAAAGGAGGTCGCGGTCGCCAGCCTGGATGCACACTGTGAAGGTGGGTGACAGGCCGCGTGAGAAGGCCAGAAGATAGCGCAGAGCGAGCAAACACGCAACACGAGGTGAGTAGCTGCCTCTCGCTGCTCTCTGACAAGCGCCGCACCTCCCTCCAGCAACAAGGCCGCGCCAGCAGTCTCGCCGCGTGGCACGTTGGCAACCATTTTCGGGGCCGCGGGGGCCGCCGCCTGCGCGGTGGCGCGCGGTGGTGCAGAGCGAGACGCGTGGCTCTGGGTGCTTTGCCGCAATGCAGGCGCCTGAGGCCTCGCGCTGCAGCTGCATCCACCCGCCCGCACTTCTGAAGTGTTACGCAGTGCAGAGCGAGACGCGCGCCCACAAGAGCTGCGGGCGACAGTGCTCAGCCGCCCCTGCCCAACCGCGTTAGCACTCCTTTGCGGCAGCCCGGCCGCCGAGGGGCACAGTGCCATGGCGAAACCACCGACACGAGCTGACAGAGCAGACGAGGGTGGTAAAACGAGTACGCCATTCGGTCAAGTCTAAAAGCAAAAACTAACAGGGTGACGGCAGGTTGGGACGCGACTCCGCCCACCGCCAACGGTCGTTTATGACGACCTGCTGTCGTTTGTGACGCCCCCGACGAGTCGCCGAGTGCCGCTGGTGCGCGTGAGCGACGACTGTGGAGCCGCGGATCGATCACCTATCGTACGCAGCACGACGCTTGCTGCGATTGCAAGAGTCTCACTGCAGCACGACCACGCGTCCGTTGCCGCTTCGCACCACCCTGGCCTCGCTGTAGAGCTTGACCGCCTGGAAGAGGCAGGATTTCTCAAGGCTGCGCGACTTCTCCGCGAACTGGGCAACCGTGTCGCGGTGGCTCACCCTCGCTACCTGCTGCTCGATAATGGGACCACAGTCCAGCTCCTCCGTCACGAAATGCGCCGTTGCGCCAATAACCTTTACGCCCGCGTTATAGGCTTGCCGGTACGGATGCGCTCCTTTGAAGGACGGAAGCAGGCCGTGGTGGATGTTGATCACGTCCTTGCCAAGCTCCCGCAGGAATCGAGACGATAGGATCTGCATGAACCTCGCGAGCACCACGAAGTCGCTGTTGCGGCTAATGAGAGAGAGCACGGCGGGCTCGTGGCTGCGCAGTTGCCCCGGCCTAGCCGGGCCGCCCGCAGGCACGTAGAAGAAGTTGACGTTCTTGCGCTCGCAGAACTGGCGAAGGTGCGAGCTGCGCTCGCGGGCGTGGTTGCTCACCACACAACTGATGTCCACGTCCAGCTCTCCGCCGTCCCAGCGGTGCAGCAGCTCTGTCAGGCAGTGGTCTAGGTGGCTCACGAGCACTGCCACACGTGGCTTGGCGTCCGTCTGAACTCGCAGCGACGCGTGGGTCGCTCCAGCATCCGCTGCAAGTTTAGAGAACTCCGCGTCCATAGCCGGCCTGCTCCAGCGCCGCTCGTCAAACAGGAACTCCGTGCGAGCAAGGAATTCAGGCGCGGCGGTGCTGTCCGCGTTCACGTGCACGTCCACCGTCGCCAGCTGCGCCTCGTGCGCGGAGGTGAGCTGAGAGACGCGCGCCAGCACGCCGAGCTCGTCAGCGCGAAGGGCAGGGCAGCGCAGGACGTGGACTGCACGCAACAGCCTGCTCATCGGTACAGCACAAACAGGAGAGAGCGAATAGAGGATAGAGGAAAGGCGAGGTGAGGAGTCTGCGACACTTCTGCTGTGTCGGTACGCATGCGTCGTACGTCGTACATAGCGCACTAGCACGCAACCTCTCAAATTGCATCACCGTCTCTCTAACTACTGCTGCACCTTGTGCTTCTTCTGCTTGGGTGCGTCGCCCGCTGCCCCGCCCTTTGTGCGCTTTACACCGCCCCCACCCCCAGCCTGCTGGACCACAGCCACCAGCCTGTCCAGCTGCCCGATGGCCTTGGGCGGCGGCAGCGGATCCGCCGTCTTTGCGGCTGCGGCGGCTGCGCGCAGCGGGGCCGTGTCCAGCTGCTGGTCCTGGCAGAGGCGCAGCAGCGCCTGGGTGCAGCCCACCGCGTGTTTGTACAGCTCCGTCTGGCGCCTCGCCTGCGCGAGGGTGGGCGCGCGCGCGTGAGTGGCGCACAAGAGGGGGGGCGGCCGCGCTCACCTTTGAGAAGCGCAGTGCCAGCGCAGCTGTCAGCCCCTGCATCGCCGCGGCGGGCCGCAGCTGCGCCACCACCGCGACCGCGGCCGGCGAGCCGAGCTTGTGGCGCAGCGCGGCGGCTGTGAGCTTCAGCGCCTCGACGGCCAGGAACTCTGCGCGCGCGTTGAGTGCAGCCATCTCCCGATAACCAGCCAGCCGCACGGCCAGGCACTCCACCACGGCGCCGCTGACGCAGGGGAACCGCTCCAGCAGCGTGATGAAGAAGGCGTGCGGTAGGCGGCACTTCTTGGAGGCGAAGAAGTCCTCCAGCGCAGCTGTCACCAGTGGCGTCACCTCCCGTCCAGCCTCCCCCTCCGAGGCGGCCAGCAGGCGCAGCAGGTAGACGCACGCGGCCTGGGCAGCCTTGGCGACGGTGGGCACCAGGGCGCGCGAGGCGTGCTTCATGCAGGTAGCAAAGCACGAGTGCAGCTGCTCAACAGGCACCGCAGCTGCAGACGTTGTGGGCGCCTTGCAAACCGACCTTGTGAGCAGCGCCGCGATGCGGCTGGCCAGCGCCTCGCTGCCGGGCGCGCCCTGCGTGGCTGCAAAGAGCGCGCGCAGCAGAGGGAGCACCATCTCCTGAATAACGCGGGGCCCCGCGTCAGAGCGGGCGCGGGCAGGGGCGGCCGCGTGCGCACGCACCGGAAGTAGCGGGCTGCTGGGCTGCGCCTTGACGAAGGCCTCGACGAGGGAGAGGACGCGGAACTTGAAGTGAGTCACTGCCTCCGCGGCCGTCTTCTTCTGCAACTTCTGCACCTTGGCCTGCGTCAGCACCGCCGCCAGCAGGGCGTCCGCGCGGAACATGGCGTCGTCGTCCATCGCGTCCCCCTCCTCCTCCTCGTCGCTGCTCTCAGAGGGGGAGGCGCGCGCGCTGCCCAGCCGCCGCCCCTGCTGCGCAGCCTCCTCACCGCCCTCCTCCTCCTCCTCCTCTTCGTCGTCGCTATCGTCATCCTCGCTCCCCTCCGCCGCAGCGCTGCTGCGGCGCCGCCCCGCACTGCGCGCAACCTCGCGCATCATGCAACGCATGCCCTCACGCGTCACGCCACCCGCGAAGGCGCGGAAAGTGCGCTCCACCGCGTCGCGGGATAAGGCGGATGGCTTGGAGAGCAGGCTGAGCAACACCTCCACCAGCACGTCCATAGGGTGCGGCGCAGGCGAGCCTTCAGCGCCCTCAGCCCCAGCCTCGGCCTCATCCGCTCCGCCCAGCGTTGCGCGCAGGCAGCGCGGCAGGTCCTCCATGTCGGCGCTGTAGTCGGCAGGCGCGCCCAGCTGGAGCAGCAGCAGGATGCGCAGCAGCGTCAGCGCAGCCTCAGCCTGCATCGCGCCCTCGCCGCCCCCAGCGCCGCTGGCAGCCAGGCGCTCCAGCTCCGGCAGCAGCGCGCGCACGCCCTTGCGCACGGCCGTAGCACGCTGGTCCAGCGGCTGCGCCAGGCTGAGCTGCGCATGAGAGCGCTCGGCCTGTGCGCACACCTCGACCAGCTCAACCAGCTGCGCCGCGCACTCCTGCGCCCTGCGCTGCCGGGCGGCAGCCTCCGCCGCGGCCGCGGCGGCCTGGTCGTTGGCGGGCGGCTTGGAGGCGCCCTGGGGTTCCTTTGCCGTGGCGTGCACCAAGCTCAGCGCGTCGCCCAGCAGCCCGAACAGCCGCGTGCGGCACAGCTCGCGGATGGAGGGCGCAATCGCGGGGGCGGGCGCGCCGCGGCGCAGCTCGGGCAGCTTCAGGCCGCCCGCAGCGCCGCCAGGGAGGATGTCGAAGAAGGCGTGGAGGAGCAAGAAGCGGAGGATGCGCAGCTGCAGCGATGCGGACGTCTTGGCGCTTTTGCAGATGCCTGGGAAGTGGGAGGGAAAACGCGTGAGGCCACAGAGGTGAGGAGGCTGAGGCACAGAGGCGCACCGCACAGCTGCTCGATGCTCCACACGCGCCGTCCCGTCACTGAGCGCTGCACCTCCTCCTCGCCCCCCTCCTCCTCGGCGGGATCGCCGCCCGCGCCGCCCCCCACCGGCGCGCCGGTGTGGAAGCTGGCCGTGAGCGTCTCCACGTACTCCTCAGCACTGTCGCCAGAGAGGCCCTGCATGAGCGAACTGATGGCGCCCGTCTGCGTCAGCCGGTCGAACCGCCCGCCCGCGAAGCGCTGCAGCGCGGCGATGACGGCCGTCTGCAGTCCGGCGCCAGCCTCAGACTGGACGTGAGCCAGCAGCTGGTGGTGCGCAAGGGGCGCGTGAGAAGGTGGGCGAATCTGGGCGACTGCAGCGCGCACGCACGTTTGCCAGGCACCGCGCTGTGCTGGCGTGCAGCAGCGTGTCCTCCTTGGTCAGGTTGTTCACCATGCAGCGCATGAAGTTGTGGGAGAACAAAGCAGGCACGCTGGCGGCAGGCAGGCCGGGCAACAAGAGGGAGAACACCTCAAATCCCAAGTACCTGGGGATGGCGTGAGGGGTGGCGCGGTGCAGGGGGTGCCGGCCAGCACGCACTTGCGCTCGTGCGAGGACGTGAACAAGTTCTGCTCGCACACCACGTCCCAGAAGACCGCCGCCGCGCCCGCGCTCGCCGCCGCGCCGCGCGCGACGAGCGGCACGAGAGCGGCCCAGACGGAGTGCACCCGCGGGTGCGCAGAGGTTGAGGAGAGCAGCGCCGGCAGCAGGCGCTCCAGGTGCGCCCGCTCGCACAGCGCATCACGGCCCCGGGGCGCGGGCGGCAGCACGCTGCAGCGCGCCGCCAGCTCGGCGGGCAGGCGGTCGCAGAGCGCCAGAGCCAGCAGCACAGCCTCCGCGTCGGCAGCCTGCCACAGCCGCAGTCTGTCAGGCTGGGCGCGATGCGACGCTGCGCGGCGCGCCGCACCTCTAGCGGGCTGGTCAGCCACTCGGAGAGGGCTGGCGCGGCCTTGAGCACGGAGTGCAGGGCATGCGCACTCACGTCCCCGAGCATCTCAAGCAGGATAGCTGCGCCAGCCTCGCGCAAGTAGCCCTTCTTGCGCGCCAGCGTGGCTACCTCCTGCGCCATCCTGCCCAGCAGCGCCGCGTCCGGAGTCGCCACTCCATCCTGTCGCCTGCGCAGGTCCAGCGCGCGCGCAACAGAGGCGTAGCCAAACAGCTTGCCTAGGTAGATGTCGCGCGCCTCGACGCCCTGCGCGGCCGGGAGGGTGAGCCGCTGGCTCCAAGGGGATGCACGCGGGCATGCCTTGGAGGCGCCAGTGACAGGCTCTGAGTTCTTATGCAGAATCTCCAGTGCCGCGTCGCCGCTCACGCTGCGGACCGCAGCCAGGGCGCCAGTGAGCGCGAGCGCGAAGCCCTGGCGCGCGCCCTGTCGAGGAGGGGAGCGGCAGGGTCAGTGCTGGGGCGGCGGCTGCCCGCTGTTTGCTGCAGCAGCCTCGCCGAGACCGCGCACCTGCCGCCCCGAGCCCAACCCACGCGTCAGGCGCCGCAGCGAGTAGCTGACCAGCGGCGCGGCGTCTCCAGCAGCCAAGGACGAGTCGCCAGCGTCGAGCCTGCGCGCGCAGCGCCGCTGTCAGAGAGGGCGGCGCAGAGCGCGGCTGCGCGGCGCGTGCGCATGCGCACCGCGCAGCGTCGAACTCGTGCTGCGCCTTGCTCAGCTCCGTGGCGAGCTGCACGGCTGCAACCTGTGGGCAGCCGCCGGGGCTCAGCCTTCACACCTCAGAGGCCACTCTACGGTGCGCGCCTGACGCTTGTCCGCGTCCACGGACGCCAGCGACCAGAACAGCTCGAGCACCGCCGCGTCAACGCTCAACGCGTTGGCAGGAGGCGCGGCCATTTGATGGCTCGCTTGCCTCACTCACAACGGGGCTGCCTTCACTCCACTCCACCCTCCTCTCCAACGCCCTAGCGGCACACACGCCCGAACAGCGCAGAAGGAGCCGTGGAAGTGTTGATCTTGCTTCGTTGGTGATTTTCGCTGCGTGCATGCTTGGTCGGACGACTGCTCGACTGGTCACACTCACACATTTGCCCTCGCGTCGCCTGTTGAGTGAGCCAAGATGGGGGACGCCGTGGACGCTGTGGACGAGGTGGAAGCGGCTGCGCACCGCCAGGGGACATTGTTCCACACCCTTGAGCAGCAGTTGCGCGCCTTTGCGGTGAAGAAGGCGCTGCACACGTGCGACCAGCTCCTGGTGCTGCTGCCCGGCGACCAGGAGCTGCTGCGCGTGAAGGTGAGGGCTGAGCTCCACAAGGAAGGCTACGCAGAGGCGCTTGCGCTGCTCAGCGGCGACCCCAGCCTCGCTGCCGCGCTGCCGCTGGAGCGGGCCTACTGCCTGTATCGCCTGAACCGGCACGCGGAGGCGCTGGCGCTGTTGCAGTCCGCCCAGGCCGCGCCAGAGTGGGCCGCCGGCGCGGCGCACCTCACCGCTCAGTTACAGTACCGCCTTGGCGCCAACCAGGAGGCGGTTTGCACCTACGAGGACGCACTGAAGGCGCGTGGTTGCGTGCGTGCGAGCCAAGGCGCCCTAACCCTTGGTGTCACGCCTCAGGCTGGACTGCTGGAGTCACAGGAGGCGCGCACCAACCTGGTGGCCGCCTACATCTCGGCGGGTCGCTCTGCGGAGGTACCCGCGCTGCTGGCGCAGCTGGGCATAGAAGCGGCTGACGGCTACGCGCCAGCCTACAACGCAGCCTGCGCTTGCCTGGGGCAGGGCCAGCTGGGCGAGGCGCGGCGGCTGCTGCTGAGCGCGCAGCGGCTGGGGCGCGAGGAGCTGGGCGAGGAGGAGCTGGGCGAGGAGGAGCTGCGAGGGGAGATGCTGTCGGTGGAGGTGCAGCTGGCGCACCTGGCGGCACTGCAGGGGCGCCCGCGCGAGGCTGCGGAGGCGCTCGCGCGCCTGCTGCGCCTCAAGGGCACCGACGCAGGCAGCGCAGCGGTGGCGGCCAACAACCTGGTCGCCTGCCGCGGCTCGCACGAGCTCTGCGACTCGCTCAAGCGCCTGGAGCGCCTGCTGGAGCGCGGTGGCGGCGGCGCCGGGGGCGAGGCCCGGCTGGCGGAGGCGCTGGAGACGCGGCTGGGGGGGGAGCAGAAGCGCGCTGTGCACTGCAACCACGCCACCCTCCTGCTGCTGGCCAACAAGAGGGAGCCCTGCCGCCAGCTCCTGGGCGCCCTGGCTGCGCAGTGCCCCGGCGACGCGCTGCCGCTGCTGCTGCAGGCTGCGCTGCTGCTGCGCGACCGCAGGGCTGCGCAGGCGGAGGAGCTGCTGGCCGCCGCCCCGCAGCCGGACGTGCGCGTGCACCTCATGCGCGCGCAGCTGGCCGCTCTGAGCGGGGAGGGCGGGCGCTGCATCGCGCTGCTGCGCGCGCTGCCAGCGCCGCTGCGCTGCTCCCCCGCACTGGTGGCCACGCTGGTGGCGCTGCTGGAGGCGCAGGGCGGCGAGAGCGCGGCGGAGGCGGAGGCGCTGCTGGACGAGGCCCTGGCGCACTGGGAGGCGCGCCTGATGAGCGAGGGGGGCGGGAAGGAGGAGGAGGCAGCCCAGGCGGTGTCTCAGCTGCTGCGCGCAGCCGCGGACTGCAAGGCTGCGCGCGGACGCCACCCGGAGGCTGTAGCGCTGTTCGAGCGGCTGCTGCGCGGGGCGCGCGGGGAGGGAGAGCGCGCCGCTGCGCTGCAGGGCCTGGTGCGTGCCTGCAGCGGCCGCGACCTGGCGGCGGCGGAGCGCTACGCGGAGCTGCTCGCCGCCGCCAGGCGCCCCGCCGCGCAGCTGGACGCGGAGGAGTTGGACAGCAGCCCGCAGCTGGGCGCCCCCGGCCCAGCCACCGCCACTGCAGCCGCGGAGCCAGCTCCAGGCCGGGCGGAGGCTGACGCGCAGCAGCGCAAGCGGCGCAAGCGCCAGCCGCGCTATCCCGCCGGCTTCGACCCCGCCGCGCCCGGCAACCCGGCGCCCGACCCCGAGCGCTGGCTGCCCAAGCGCGAGCGCGCGGCCCACAAGAGTCGCGCCAAAAAGGCCAAGGCTCAGGCCCTGCGGGGAAGTCAGGGCTCTACCGCGCCCGCGGCGCCCGTTGCCCCCACGCCGCCGCCGCCGCCGCCGTCGGGAAAGAAGGGGCGGCGCTAGTATAGGCGCTGTGAGACAACAGTGAAACGACACCAGCTTCCTTACACTGGCGTCGTGCTCACCGCCTTCTTGGTGGCGCGCATCATGCCGTAGCGCATGAGTCCCTTTACGAAGGCACGGTGCATGCGCTCCAGGCAGACGATGTCGCGCACCGTCTTGAGCCACACCCGCGGGCGCGCCACCACTGGCCACGGGTCCCAGACGCCCGCCCAGATGGAGTGGCGCCAGGCTGGCAGCGTCTGCTGGGCCCAGTCGTCCGTGGACACGCTGGCGAAGGCGCCCGTGCCCAGCAGCATGCGCTCGTACTCCTCGATGCTCACGAAGTACGGGTGGCTCCACTCCTCGTACAGGAAGCGCAGGTCGGAGACCTCCTTGGGGGAGAAGGGCTTGTCGGGCAACGTCTCTCGCTGGCACCAGGTTGCTATCACCAGCTTGCCCCCGGGCTTTAGCACGCGCGTCATCTGCTCCACATAGCGCTTCTTGTCGGGCATGTGCTCGCCCGACTCGCAGGCCCAGACAAAGTCGAAGCTGTTGTCGGGAAAGTCCATGGCCAGCGCATCGCATACCCGGAAGTGGCAGTTGGACAGCCCCGCCGCCGCGGCAAGCTCCGTGCCGCGGCGCACCTGGTTGGGCGACAGCGTGATGCCGGTGATGGAGGTTGCGGGGCCGAACTTCTTGGCCAGGTAGCGCGTGGTGCCTCCAATGCCGCACCCCACATCCAGAACCTTCGCGGGCGAGCCACTCACGCCCGAGAAGGTCAGCATCTGGTCCACGAAGTCGTACTTGGCCTGCTTGAAATCCTTCTTCTTGTAGCCAGCCGCGCGCTCCTGTGCACATGTGCCAGACATGTGAGCCACACGCGCGCCGGGCAGGCGATACAGGGCATTCCGCCACTCACCTCGTCCGTGTAGTAACCCAGGTGGATGTGCTCGCCTGCGTTGGGGCGTGGCGTGTAAGGTGAGGGGCGGCCAGACAGGACAGCGGCCCACGTTGCTGTGCGCACCCCAGTAATACTCCAGGATTCCTTCCTCAGTCCACGCGTCATACTCGCGGCCCACGCTACCGGGCTCGTAGGGGCGCGAGGGCTTGTCCAGGGTAAGCTTTGCGGCGAGCGCAGACGCCAGCACGCCTCCCACCACCAGTGCCGTCGAGGGCATCCCAAGGGCTGCCGCGGCCCCCAGCGCCGGCGCTGGCGCAACAGAGGCGCGCGGCGCGGGCGCGCTGGAGCTTCGGCTGGCGGCAACATCCCACAACGGAGTTCCAGCACGTGGTGGTAGTAGCGCGTGGTGGCTCTCGCCTGGCCGATCGCCTGCAGCACGGACAACCATACGCGCGCGCTGCGTGCAGGCACGCTGCGGTCTCAAGCTCGCTGCGCCGCACGCGGAGACTGCACCGCATGCGTGCATCTTGTGTGTGATTGTGGTTGTGGTACCCAGTCACGGCAGGCACACACACGCGAAGAGCACGCGCAGGGCGGGCCAGGGCAGGAAGACTAGTGAACAGTCGAACGCTCGAACCGTACTACAGTAGTCGACCTCGAACGCGCTTTGAATCATCGACCCGGACACTTGGCTCAGCGCACACCGACGAAACAATGTGAGTTGAGGCGCAGCGCTCATTGCGGCTTGTCATGGATGCTGGCATCGCCAAGCTTGGCCTCGAGCTCCGCGGAGGTCTAACGAGGCGTGGCGTCAGGTTCAGAGCGTGAGAGACTCTCCATTGCGTGCGCACCGCAACGTTCGCAACCACCTCAAAGCGCCCCTTGCGCACGACGGTGCTCTGCGTGCGATGCACGGGTCATATCTTGTGAGGCAGCGGCCAGCGGCCGAGCGCACCTCTGTGGCGGCGCTGATCGTAGACGTCGCTGTGCTGTCGCTGTCGTAGACGTCGAAGCGCCCCTTGTGCTGCACTTTCCCTTCCGCAGAGGAGGCGCCCCCCAGGCTGCTGCGAGGGCTATCCTTCGAGTCTGAGCCGCCAGCCTCGGCCTTGATGTCTTCGATGTTGAAGTTCCAGTTGCTCACACCGCGAACATACCTGCAATGCAGCAGCGCGGCGTCAAAAGGGTAGCCCCTGCAGCAAAAAGCGCAGCGACGCACTCTGTTTGCGACTTGATGTCGTTCTCCACAGCTGCACCGCGCCGCGCGTTCTCGCGCTCACGCAAGATACGCACGCGCTCGCCCAGCGGGGGGATGCCCTCCAGAAGCGTCTTGACCAGGAAGTCCTGGCATCGGGGCGGTTCAGCAGGCGACAGCCCTGCGCGCACAGAAGCGCTGCCCGCACCGGCTTCTTGGTCTTTTCTGAGAAGAAGCGGTGCTCCAGCAGCGCCTTCGCAGACGGCCGCTTCTTGGGGTCTTTCTGCGGACCAATGGGGTGGGTCAGAGCCGCGGGCGGGCCGCGGGATCGGTATGAGGGGCGCGCCTGCAGGCACTGCGCCACCAGGTCGCGCAAATGGCGGCTGAAGTGGTGGGTGCCCGAGTCCGCCTCCAGCTGGCAAGAGGGGCAGGTCAGCGCCCCCAACCAGCGCCGAGGAGGCTGCGCGCACCGTGGGCGGAGGGTTCTGCAGAGTCATCATGAGAACCTTCATGGGCGGGAACTTTGCAAAGGGCGCATGACCGTGCGCGAGCTCCAACAGCGTGATGCCCAGCGACCTGCCGCACAGGGCATGAGCACCCCACATGCACGGCGGCCGGCAGGCGAGCGCACCAAATGTCCGCCTGCTGGTCGTAGCCGTTGGACTGCTCCATCACCTCCGGCGCCATCCTGCAGTCCCGCTGGTCAGCGTATGCTGCCAGCCAGCGCATGCAGGGGGGCGCACCAGCAGGGGGTGCCCACGAACGTCTGGTGCGCGTTGAGTCCAAAGCTGTCAAAGCCAGAGGTTGCGACACCGTAGTCGGCCAGCTTCACGTTGCCGTGGTCGTCGATCAGGATGTTGCCAGCCTTGATGTCGCGGTGGATGTTGCCGTTGCGGTGGAAGTAGCTCAGCGCCCGCAGCACGGGCTCCATAATGGTGGCTATCACGCTCTCATCCAGCCCCTGCACTACGCGGTCAGCGCTGCACGCTGCTGGGGCGCGCCCGGCAAGCACGTGCCTGCGGGTGACCCCACTTCATAATGTTGAGCACAGAGCCGCCAGCGAAGTAGGGCATGATAACCCACAGGTTCTGCGGGGTGCGCGTAAGCAAGAGAGAGCGCAGACGCCCGAACGGCCACGCGCGGCGCACCGGGCCGCTGACGAAGGAGCAGTAGCAGGAGACCAGGTGCGGGTGGTTGAGCAGGCTCATGGTGTGCGCCTCTTTGCGAATCTCCTCCTGACAGGTTGGGAACAGGCATGAGCTGCCACGCACGCGGCTCGAGAGCAGCTCGCAAGCATGGCGCCTCGCCCGTCGTGCCGCAGCTTAGCGCACGCCTTGCGCGGCCTGGGACTTCGCGGGCCGAGGCGGTGGCGGCGGCGGGTCATGCGCCCCTTGACGAGGCACGTACGAGCTTGCCCGGGTCTTGTCGCTCCAGGTCCAAGATTTTGATGGCCACTACCTCCTCTAGCGGCTTGCAGTTCGCCCGCCACACCTGCAGACGTCCCAGCGAGCCAGCCGGGTGAGGGCGGCGCAAAGCAACCCTACCGGCTGCGGGCGCGCCTTCGCGCTCACGCCCTGCCCAATCTCCTCCAACAGCTCATAGTCCTCAGCGCGTGTGGGCAACACCTTGCAAGGCTTGACCGCCCCCAGCGCCGCGCTGGAGGAGGAGCGGGCAAGCATCTCACGCACCCACCGTCTCTGCTCACAGCATACGGCGCGACTTGGCCGCCAAAACAGCTGAGTGAAAGAGCACGGAAGATGCGAGGCGGTCACGTGTGGACTGTGCATGCCACGTCATACGTGCACGCTCGGCGGTCAACGGAGATTTCTCATCTCATCCCTCCCCTTCTGGCTCGCTGGCATGAAGCTGCGGCAGCTGGAGTCTCTGCTGGAGGACGTGGCTGTCTTCGAGGCTCCCAAAATTGCTCTAGAACAGTTCCCTACTTCAGCGCAGCTCGCAGCGCGCATCGTCCACGCCGCGCACGGCCTCGGGGACGTCGAGGGTCGCGTCGTCCTGGATCTGGGTTGCGGCGGCGGCGTGCTGGCCATCGCAGCGGCGCTGCTGGGCGCCCAACATGTGGTGAGTCTTGCGATGACATGCGTTGCCGCAGACGTCCTGCGTGAGCGGCTCGCGCCCTCGACAGCTCTGCACTCTTCTGCTGAAGCTGTGCGCGCACGCGCTTCGCCGCCGCTTGCAGGTGGGCGTAGACGTAGACGCGGATGCGCTGGAGCTGACAGCGGCAAACTGCGAGCAGTTCGAGGACCTGCACGTCGACCTGCTACACGCGAACGTGGAGGCCCTACCCCCAGGCCTTTGGGCAGACACGGTCGTGATGTGCGTGGTCTGAGCAAGCGCTTGCCGCTGTGACAAAGCGACTCTCTCGACTACAACTCACGGTCAGTCGCCGCCAGGAACCCGCCCTTTGGCACCAGAAAGAAGGGCGCTGACATGGACTTCCTCCGCGCCGCCTGCTCCATCGCGCGCTACTCTGTCTACTCGCTGCACAAGGCATGTGCTGCTCACTGTCTCACGTGGAGCTGCTTTTTTACAGCACCTTCTGCGCGCAGACGTCGACGCGAGAGCATGTGCAGCGCGTCGCCGAGAAGACGCTGGGATGGACCCCGCAGGCACGATGGCGACAACACGGCTCAGCAACCTGACCTCGCAACCGCCCTAACTTTGGCCGCGCGCATGCTGCCGTGACGTCTGGCGATACCTTCTGAGCTGAAATTCGCAGGTGCTGGCTGAGCTGCGCTTCGACATTCCTGCGATGTACGCCTTTCACCGACAGCGCTCGGTGGACGTCCAGGTTGACCTATGGCGCTTCTCCAAGGCGCCTTGAGCGAGCAACATTCGGGTCGACTTTTGGCGCCACTCCTGAGGATGCCTGAGGCCTAATTTCCTGGTGTGCCTTTTCGCACCTGGCGGTCAAACTTCTTTAGAGCGGCGCAGGAACCTTTCGTCATCCGCGGCCGCCTGCTCTGCACTTCCGTGACGACCTGTCAGCCCTGGCAGCTGCGCGCACGCAACGGAGCTCTACAGCTGAGCTCTACGGCGGACACCTGTCCGTTCAGCAGCGCTCAGCTGTCTGTGGCCCGGCGGCGCTGAGGTGCGCAAACCCCTGCCCGGCTCGGTGCGCGCGCAGTGGGTATGTGAGGAGAGGCTGACGCTGCGCGGCGCTGTTGGATTGCGCTCTGGTGCACACGAGCCAGCTACACCTCTACCGTCGCCTCGCGCGCCGCTGCGGGAGCGCTCACGGCCTGCGATCCGCGTTCTACTCAGCCTGGTGGTGCAGCGAGATGGACAAGGCACCAGACGACCAGTTCACACCGTTGACTGACGGTGTTGACACCGGAGTGGATGACAGTCCGGAGCCGCAGGCGCGCACCGCTCACTTCGACGCGAGCCACTTTGAGCCGCCACGTCTAACGCGCGCGCGGTGCTGGACAGGAGGACCCGCTGCATCGCAAGCGGGAGCTGTCCATTGGTGTTGTCCAGCACTGGGGGACGCTGGTGTGCATCGCCCTGACTGGTGCAGCATGGTGCGTGGAGACGTGCACTCCTGTGTCGCCCCGCTGTGTGACACTTGCGCGTGCGCAGGCTGTGCCTGGTCGTCTTCTTCACCATCAAAGCCTCCGTCGCCATGTGCGAGTACGTCGTCACCGACAAGCCGCGCTACAACGCGGACCCTTCAATAATGGAGGTGCGCGCCTGCCGCGTTGCCGGGGCATGCACGCTTGCTGACTCGGCTCTACAGGGCGTCACTGAGCTGTTGCAGTGCCGCCTTACGATCAAGAACTTTGCCTGGAATCAGCACTGGCTCATGTTCATCCCGTACGGCGTGCTGAAAGAGGTGCGCCCACCCGCAGGGCCCGCGCGACGCTGCGCTCACTCAAGCCTCGCGTGAGTCGCAGCTCTACGACCTCATGGTGCCCATCATTTTCGGCCTGGGGCTCTACGGCACATCTTTGAACTGGAGGCGCAGCCGCATGGTGCGTCTGCGCCAGGATTGCCACGACCTCTGAGGGCTGACGCACCGTGCACCCTTTGCAGCTCTTCTTCACCGTCGGGGTCCCCATTCTCACCGTGCTGTTTATGATCATGTGGCACGCGGTGCGTCCGCGGCGGGTCGCGCGCGTGCAGTCGCGCCAACAGCTGACGTGATTGCGGGGGCCTGCAGGGACTTGGTCAGCCCGGCCTGCTGCGCGGCACTCTCGTGGGCCAGGCGTTCTTCTATACCTTCGCAGTTGCTTGCTTCGTCGAAATGAGTGCGTGCTGTCGCACACCCTCTCTGCCCCTTCTGATGCCTGGCCCCAGGCCGGCTGCTGCACCGCCTGGACCCCGAGTCCCGGGTCAGCGTCCACTGGTGCGCTGCCGTCTCGCGCCCTGTGGTAGCAGCGCCCTGACCAGCTGGCGCAGGGTGTTCTTCGTCTTTGGATTCGCAGTCTTGTTCCCCACATACGTCTATCGCTCCATCATCATGCCGCTCTCGGTGCGCCTGGCGGCGCAGGGCTGCTACGCGTGCTACTCGCTCTGACGGCATGTGGTCCTACCAGTTTGGGCGAAGCGGCAGCGGGTACAACAAGCTACTGATGAGGTCCGGCCTCGCACCCCCCCCAGCTGCCACCCGCGCTCACACGCGCTCGGCACTCACAGACTCGTTGTTCACCCGATGGTGTGCGAGGTCGCCATGGCAATGCTGCGCAACTTTGCGCGTCAGGTGAGCGCGCTCTGCCAAGGGCAGTCTCCAGGTCTGACGGCTGTCCGTCGCTGCAGCTCAACGGTACCCGGGGCGGCATGCCGTCTATGCTCTTCGTGACCGCGCTGGTCATTCGTTCCGTGTTCGGGCGCTTTTTGATGGTGCGCCTGAGCGCTTACCGATTCTCTCTCCCTTCTGAAGGTTTGCTCGCAGATCCAAGTGCAGGATGTCGGCAGCGTCGTTCTGCTGCAGGTCTGCATCTCCTTTGTTGACTGCATCGTGCGCATGTGCTCCAAGGACGTTGATGCAGCATTCCTGAAGATCCTCTACGGCTCTCGCGCCGCTGAGGCGGTGCTGAGCTCCAAGAAGCACAACGACCTGCTCGTGTTTGAGCAGCAGGCACGCGCCGCGCTGCTTGGGGCTGCTTGCGGGCGAGCGCAGGCTCACTCGCCCCCTCCAGATCTCCATGCTCTGCGAGTATTCCGCCCTGGTCTGCGTTCCCGCGTTCATCTACGCCGGTGCGCCTTGAATAGCTTCATTCGCCAGCCGTGCGTGACGTGCGCACCTGCAGGGCAAATCACGTTGAGTGGTCTCCCGGGCAACATCACGCGGCTCGTCAAGAACTCCGTGCTGCAGGTGATGGTGCAGGCGGTGATTGACATGGTGTCAATAATGTATGACGTATTCTACCACAACATCGACCACATGGTGCGCCAGCGGGCTGCTCCTCCGCTGTGCTGTCTGCTCACGCGTGCTCTTTGCGTGCCTGCAGTATGTGTGGGCCACTCGCCGCGATGCCGCCTACCTGCGCTACCTGGCGCTGCACTTCACCGTTCACGGTGCGGTCCCTCGCTTGGGCGCCGCCGGTTCAGGCAGCTTTGCTGATTTGCCTGACACAGGCTTCTTCGTGTTCTACACCTCAATCTTTTCCATGTTCTGCCCACTGTGGGAGGGCGAGACCACCCTCAGCGGTCTGCGAATGGTAAGGAACGCAGCCTCCTGCCCACGAATTGTGTGTGACGCGCCGTGGCTCTAGGACCAGTGCCTCATCATGCCCTCCTTCGACTTGCAGGCCACGCTGCCCCAGTACTTCCTGCTCAAGGTGCGCCGTCCTCACTTCTGCCCAGCCGCTGGTGCTGACTCGGCCGGGCGCAGCGCTTCCCAAACTATGCGCCAAACGCGGCTGCGCCGCTGCTGAACACCTCGAGCTTGCTTATGTACGAGTCCACCATGAACCCGGCTGCCTGCCGCGGCACTAGCCTGCTGGAGAACTGCATGCTGGACCTGTTCCAGGTGCCCGTCACACCCCGGGACATGCCTAAGATCCAACTTTAGCCACTGACCGCAGACCTGCCGTGCTATTTCACATTTGCCACTTGGTCTTCGTCCAGTAGCATGTTCGGGATGCCTTGGCTGCAGGCACACGTTAGAGCGTGTCTAGGGGAACTTGCCAGGCGGCGCATGCGCGCCTGATGACAAAGCGGTGGCCGCTTTCCGGGCACACCAGCGCGCCCTCCTCTACGTGCACCTCGAGCAGCACGTGGTGGAAGGCTTTGAGGAATGTGTCCGACTCCAGCTGCTCTGGCTGCACCTCCGCTGGAAGTCCCCCCAGCCCGAGCGCCTCCTGTGCGCCTCAGGCCTCAGTCCGGGACCGCCACACGCGCGCTGCACGCAGCAGCGTCGCACCGCCGCCTCTCGTAGCGCCCGCCACTCCAGCTTCGGGAAGATGTGCCTCAGGAAGTCTGCCGCACTGGCGCATCAGCCTGGCACGGCAGAGCACACCCCACGCTATGCGCGTGCCTGCGCTGAACTCCACCTCGCGAGTCTCCAGCTTCTGCGCCTCAATGCGCAGGGGAAAACCATTCTGGACGTCCTGGAGGAAGCGGCGGCTGAAGTGAGACGCCACGCCGAGGCAGCCCGGTGACACCTGTCGTGCCTTCACATTGCTGGCCAGCATGTTGTGCGTGAGCAGGCGCATCGCGGCCGCCTCTGCTGTGCAGCGCAGGCGGTCTCGTCCCGCCACAACGTGGTGTCTGCTGAGCTTTTACAGAGCCCGGGACGGCTCTAAAGCCACAGAAGACGCGAGGGCGGCACAAGAGGAAGGAGCAGCAGCCGGTCGCCCGGTCCCGCCGCCGGCCGCCGCCGCTACCACGTTGCGCGCGCCCTGAGGGGTCATCGCGAGGTGGCCCCGCCATACGTACCCCGCCCGCGCGTGGCGGGCGGTCCTCCCGCCCGCGCGCGCGCCGGGCGGTCCTCCGCGCCCTTCTCCCAGCTGACTCGCCCCCGCCTGCGCTGTGTGCTCCCTCAGCCTGGTCGCAACTCTTGTGGCATTGGCGTGGCCTTTGTCACAACAATGCACGACGCTAGCGCGCCTGCGACGCTCAGCCCCTCGGAGGAGCAGGAACGCTGGCTGCACGAGGCCTTCAAGGCGGTCAAGCAGCACGCCTTTTACATGAAGCGTGCTCTGGTGCGGCCTCTGCCGCATTGCGTGCCGCGCCCAACGCCTTGTCCCCTGGCCCAGAGCTAAGGTCGCGTCGCGGGGCACTCGCACTGAGCGCGTCGCGCGTCGCGCTGCGCAGGACGAGAGCAACCTGCGG
>Ga0208951_1000124_pt1 | contig 31514 bp, 33 predicted proteins | sample GreLakmeMI27MSRF_FD_187702 | JGI IMG/M metagenome (GOLD analysis project Ga0208951, IMG submission 187702) | Freshwater lentic microbial communities from great Laurentian Lakes, MI, USA - Great Lakes metaG MI27MSRF (SPAdes) | ecosystem: Environmental > Aquatic > Freshwater > Lake | place: Great...
GGATCATGAATCTCTTTGGAGGCGATTCACTGGGAACAGATCTCGTAGAAGGCATAAAATCCGTCGGAAGCATGATATTTGATGTCTTGGCTTATCCGTATAAGATGGCACTTAATTTTATAGGGGATCTTTTTGGAATTGATTCACTGGGATCTAGTCTCATCGATGGCATAAAATCCGTTGGAAGCATGATATTTGATGTCTTGGTTTATCCGTATAAGACTGCGTTTGATTGGATCATGGGCTTTTTTGGAGGCAATTCTCCATCCGAACTGGGATTACGACTCCTCGATGGCATAACATCTGTTGGAAGCATGATATTTGACGTTTTAATTTCACCATTCAAATTAGCATTTGATGTTATACGTTCAATATTCAAAAAAGGATTTGACTTCATAATGAATCTTCCGGGAGTAAGATTTATCAAAAGTATAGTAGGTAGTATAGGTAGTTTTTTTAAGGGTAGTTCCACCCCTAAAGAGACGACTGTAAACCCCCCATTGTCTGTAAACCCCCCATCGTCTGAAAACAAGACGGCGAAAAATTCTGACGAGGAACTAAATTCCGACGAGGGACATCAAACTGACAATCAACCTATTTTGGACAAACTAGACGAATTGATAAACCTTATGAAATCTGGTGGAATTGCGATTAACTTAGATGGTAGAAAGGTAAGTGAAACGTTAGCTTATGCTTCACGTTAATATTTATATATTATGGCAAACGTAAACGATATCAACATAAATCCAAAGTTAGTAAAGATTCCTCCGGGATTCTCAAATCTGCCACAGGTCGGAAAGATACAGCAGTTATACGACTTAAATAATAACGATCTATATAAAAGGTTATCTCCATTCACACCCAACTCTGGTTTACTTTCATTTGGTCCGAGACAACCATTTGTGTATGTAAGTCCGAATAAAGGCAGAAAAGGTATAAATGGATTGAAGCGGTTTGAAAGTCGAATATTTCCGATAGGAAGCGCATTACAAGATGTTCAAAGAATTGCACAGTTTATGGTGACTGGCAAAGGGATTCTTTTTTTAACAAAACAATTTTTATTACAGAGAACCCAACCCTTTAATGAAACGAGAATATACAATCCGTTAAGCGTCATAAATGCCGTAGTACGGCCAGTTACCGGATTTATTCTCCCACCTCCCATCAGACATCTATCCGGTGGATGGAGAGGAGCCCTCGCTAGTTTGATTGGTATAAACTTGTCATCTGATACACCCATTAAGGGAACCGCTGCTACGGGAAATCCTAATATTCTACCAAAGTTTGAACAAACGGTTCATTCGAGTAGATACGGTAAGGGATTTACAGGACTTATAAGAGGGGGAACAGCTGCGTCAGCTTATTACGTTAAAAAACCCGCAGGCGCACTTGGGGGTTTAATAAACTTTGCTAAAAAACTATTCGGTGGAACCGTCAATCAACCGGCTGGTACGAAGTTTAGGGCGGACGAGGCATATCCAATATTTGATTTAAAAGCTAAAAAAGAATTTGGTTCTTATACCAAAGACGGCGTTCTGGATGAACTTCATCAACGGTGGTATAATGATAAAGATTCAGCGGGAAAAAAAATAGACGATCCCGGCAATGAACATCGGTTGAAATTTCCGAAAGCCAGATCGGGGCCGGACATCCGCAGCTTTCCAATATCAACGTTTGCGGAAGGAAAGGATACCTTTCAAGGTCAAGAAATCGGCGGAAACCTAGAAGCTAAATACGGAGATACTATATCTTCAAACAATTCCATTCCATATGCTAAATCTGAGATTATTTTAATTTACAAAAAATACGTAGAGCACGACGCCAGCAGCGGAGGCCGGAAATTATACGATAAATTTCCGAGGGACCCAAGAGACGCATACGGCAAAGGTGGTACGATTCTATTAAACGTGAACGGAACTTATGCAAACACCGTTGTATTAAATGCTGCGGAGAATGTGGATGGAACTTATTCTAATAAAATAGCAAACCTTGGAGAAAATGAAACTCCTATAACATCAAATCTACCTTCATCTTCCCTATACAAGAAAATTCCGCGTACTGACACTCTTGGGGCAGGTGGCGTCACGGTATTAAATCAGGACGGTACATATTCCGGATCCGTTGTATTAAATGCTGCGGAGAATGTGGATGGAACTTATTCTAATAAAATAGCAAAACTTGGAGAAAATAAAACTCCTATAACATCAAATCTACCTTCATCTGACGTATACAATGAAATTCCCCGCACTTCGGCGAGCGTTGGGGCCGGCGGCTGCGTGGTATTAAATCAGAACGATACATATTCCGGATCCGTTGTATTAAATGATGCGAGAAATGTGGATGGAACTTATTCTAATAAAATAGCAAACCTTGGAGAAAATAAAACTCCTATAACATCAAATCTACCTTCATCTTCCCTATACAAGAAAATTCCGAGGGATACCCGCTCGCTCGGCGGTACGTCTATAGAAAACAAGGACGGTTCATATTCATCCCCTATAATAAATAATGCGGGAAATGTAAAAGGAACTTATTCCTATGAAATGGAACTAAACCGTAATAATAGTCTAATATCAAACGATACTCCGTTAACAATAAAAAGAGAAAAACTACAAAACACTACGCTTGATCCCAGTTCGCCTATGAAATGGGGTCGCTCAATCGATGCTGATCGGATAGAAAAATTACAATCCATGTTAAAAAAACCGGGAAAAGGTAATATATATGGAATATACAATGTAGAAAATTACGTATCCGACGTTAATTTAAATTATACTCAACTAATGGCAAGACGGAAGTCTCCATTGAATCAAAAATCCTTACCCGAGGATGGATATCAAGCAAGACGCAAAGACACACCATCCCTCGAAGATAACAGAGGAAAGGGATTCGCAGGCACAGGCAAATCGGATTACGTTAACTCACTCCAAATACTAACGAGAACCGATTTAGATGGCACGGATGCACAGGGATTCAATCCGGGCGGCGGAATGGTACAATATAAGCCTTATGAAAGTGATCAAATTGCGTTTTATTTTCATGATTTGGTGAATGATAAATATATACCATTTAGAGCGACTGTGAAGGGGCTGAGCGAACAACTGTCAGCGGATTGGTCACCAGTTAATTATATAGGTCGGGCTGACACATTATATAATTACACAGGATTTAAACGGACTATATCCTTTAATTTTCAGATAGTAGCTATGAGCATTTCAGAACTTATGCCAATGTGGAAACGCATAAACTATTTGGCAAGTTTAACGAAACCATCGAAGTATACACCATACGAAATAGAGTCACAGATTAGTAATTTTATAACGCCTCCCTTGATAACTTTTACAATCGGCGATATGTATAAGGAACAACCGTTAATATTACAAACTGTTGGTATAACGATTCCAGAGGATGCTTTGTGGGAAACGGTGTCAGAGAAATACTCAGATGGAAACGATTGGTCATATTTAAATGGTAAAATAATATGGAACAAATCCAAAGATCAGGGGCTCGTCGCGCAATTTCCGAGGGAATGTGATATAACTATTAGTGGTGTACTTCTTGAACAAGAAAGACCACAGACTGGGAAGAATAATTTCGGCGGCATAGGAGACGAAAACGCAGGTAATTTTTCTAGAAACTTAGGTAACTTATCAATAGTATGACACGATACAATTTAGATAAAAATATAAAAAACAGATATGATGGAAAACGATTTTTCGGAACCCGTTCATATCCAAAGATTGAGTCACACGAAACGGATGTTATATACATAACAAACGAAACCGATTATCTGGATTCTCTAGCTTATAAATTTTACAAGGATTCCAGATTATGGTGGGTAATAGCGTTAGCGAATAATTTGGGAAACGGTCGGTTAAGCGTAGCGCCGGGATTGCAGCTTAGGATTCCTGACTCACCTAGAACAGAAATAATTTTATCAAGTTTTAATAAATTAAATGGTTGACTCACTAATACCTCCGTTCTCAGCAATTCCGTTACAAGGATATCTTCGGAAAGAATTTAAGAGAAGACGTGATACATACGGTAAAACGTATGTTAAAAATGAAAACTATTCCAAAATGGCGGACTATAGAGGGCCAATGACATCGTGGGTTAGAGTTGTATCAAATGGAACATTTAAGGAAAAAGAAGGATTCGTTTTACATGGGGGATTCGGATATAAAGATGCTTATGGCATAAACAACGTAGTAAACTCTAAACCAAATTCGTCGATAATTGGATACGATAGGTTTAGTAACCCACATATAATAGAAAATAACGACCCACTTGTACTCCAAAAATTTAGGCCAATTCCAGGTATAGAGGGCGTTGAGATTGATATACGTAAAGACATATATAGAGCTGCATTTATAAAGTGGAAGTGTTACTCTGTGGCTCAATTAGATTATATGACAGATTTCATGTTTACGCCATATACGTCGGTCGTATTGGAGTGGGGGTGGAATACTTATAACCCAGAGAGTCTCATTGATATATCACAAGATGGTATCCACGCGGAATTCGAACCCGAGACATTGTCTCCTAAAGTAAAAGGAAGCGGATTGTTAGGTGCATATACAAATCCGTTATTGATTGAAGAAGGATTGGAGAAGTCGCATGGAAGATATGATGGCATGATAGGGCATATTATTAATTTTAATTACACCTTCAATCCATCCGAAATGTGTTTTAATTGTACAACTGAAATAGCATCAAATAGCAGATTTTATTTTGGACTTTCGGGCGATAAAATCACAAATAAGATTGATAAGGGTGCCACGGAAAAAACAAAAAAAGAATTCTTCGATAAAGATTTGAAAGCTATACTGGAGAAGTATACCAAAGATAGATATAGAGGAGATCCCTCCACATTGGAAAAAAGGCTGATCAAAGGGCTAGGGTTTGACAAGTTTGGCTACAATGGTTTAATAAAAGGAAGAGTTTTTTCTCCCAGCCATTACACACAAATCGTATTAGGGGGATCGCCGACTCAAAATGCCGGCGCTAAATTATATATCTCGTTTGGATTATTAACGGATTTAATTAATACACATTCCGCATTTGGACCCTCCATCAGAATAGACATATCACATTCTAAAATTGGAGCACACCCAAATCTAATTTCCTGTTCTGATAATTTTTTGATTCCAAATGCTTTAGCTCCGTATTACAGCCCGGAATCACTCGCAGACAATAATATAAGATCATCAATCCCCAAAAAAAACCAAAGTGAGAGTCCGATATACCCCGGACGTGTGTTTAAGGATGAAAAGGATACAGCCAACATTCTTATGAATACGGTATTATCGAATACCAGCCGACAAGATTTGAATGTTATAATAAACCATTTAAGTGAAAACATCAACGACGCAGCCTTTCCGCTGATGGACGATGTTTATAGTGGCGACCTTAAAAATATTTATTTAAGTTATGATTTTGTATCTGGACTGATGAAGAGAAGTAAAGATTTACGTGATTTTCTCAAGTTAATATGTACTGAATTAAACACCATATCAATATGGTCTTTGGATTTATACGACTGGCAAGACAACGCAGTAAGTATAAGAGATGCTAAATATCTAGATATTAATAATCTAAACGCCTTAAAGTCGAAGTTGGACATTGACGCTAACGACCCCGTAATTTATAGATTTGACGCGTTCTCACAAGATTCATTCTTAAAAGAATTCTCATTTAACGTACAATTGTCAGATACGGTAGCCAACATGGTTATCAATCAAGTAAACGCGGACTTGTCGAGTGAATCAAAAGACAGCGACGCTAAACCCGCCAGTGCTACACTCGCCACAAATCAGCAATATTTGTTTCCAAAGATAAATGATTATCTTCTGAAAAAAATCAAAGCCGATCCGGTAAATTCTAAACCAGAAGATGCCAAAGCTAAAGCAGAGGCGGATAAGAAACTACTTAAGGAAAAAAATAATAAAGTCGACGAGTATATGAAAAGCATCGATGAGGGTACGATTTTTCTAGAGAGTCCACAGACAAAAAGTGCAAATACTCCATACGTATCACGCGTTAGATCTATTTCCAGATTAACACTGCCAAAGGATCAGTCGTCTAAATTGATGCTCTTGTTGGAGGATTCCGCATCGTCTTTCACAAATATAAGCAGCATGCCCATTCCGGGGGTAAAAGTGGAATTCACAGTATTAGGAATTTCAGGATTTAGGATGTTCCAAGTGTTTGCCGTAAATAATCTACCAAAACCATATGACACTGGTGTTTTATTTCAGATAACCGAAATAAAACACTCAATAAATTCGGAAGGATGGAACACTAGAATCACAGCATGTATTAGACCTGTTAAATCCTTACAAACTCTATTAATATGAAGTCTTTGATAGAAAATTATAAAAAATTAAACCCGCCAGTATTTAATATAAAATACGGTGTGGAGTTTTTCCCAAAGCCATCCGATAAAGATTATAAAAAAAAATCAATGGTCAGATATTTTATCAAAAAAATAAATGACAATAATATAATCGAAGTTTCCTATGAAAATTGGGAAAATATATCATTTATTATATATGAAAGAATGAGTCTGGAATGGATGATAAATGGACCAAGAGATGAAGTTGAATATTCAAATATGAAGTTTGTGAAACAGTCTGAAAAGGTGATGCCTGGTATAAAAAACAAACTTATAAATCCTCTTCAATTTTACAAACCGTAAATCAAATTGACATTTCTATATTGTGTAGTAATATGTAATATAGAATGGTAGTAGTAGATATAAACTCATACAAATCTTTTACAAAAGACATCAATAGGTCTGATATATTTGTAGACTATATTGTTAAGAAACACGGATGTCATACCGCTGATAATTCTGTAATTTCTATCTTTATAAAAAAGATAAATTCCAATGAGACATATGTGGTAAACTTCCTCCATCAAGATTTTCCAAAAATAGGAATGGATTCCAAAACGGTTATGGAATTAATTACGCAATCATCTAATCGTGCGTTTGTAGTTGATAAAAAGAGGTTTTTAAATATATTTGGAAACAAAAATGTAAACGATTTGCTTATATTTGAGTTCCAAGCCGGATACACATCGGCTGACGAAGTGGAACTTTCCACTAACTACCACACTTTCTCGAAATACAAACTAGGGTCAAATTATAGAGAAACAAATTATGTAATTCCTATGTCAAAACACATAGAATGGTTTGAACTTAAATATGCCCATTTTATGGGAAGTATAGAAGAGTTTGAAGTGGATAATTCATACAATCAGTTAAATGGTATAATTACAGAGACATTGAGTGAAGTGGAGTGCAACGGCATATATGTCGATGTTATCAAATTCAACGATTACTTTAAAGATAAGGGAACCGAAATAGATACTCCAATTGTATATACTGAATATAATCTCTTTACATCTACGGGTCGTCCGAGCAACCGATTCAACAAGATTAACTATGCTGCCTTGAACAAGGATGATGGTTGCCGGAGCGCATTTGTCTCTAGGTTCAGCGAGAATGGATTATTAATAAGTTTGGATTACAGCGCTTATCACCCTCACATTATAGCAAACCTTATTAACTATAAAGTAGAACCTGGTCTGAACATTTATGAGTATTTAGGACGGTCATATTTCAACAAGGAGACGTTGACACCCGAAGACATCAAAAAGTCTAAAAACATAACGTTTCAGAACCTCTATGGTGGCATACGAGATGAATATCTACATATAGATTACTTTAAGAAGGTGTCGGAATATATAGACCATAGATGGAAGTTTTTTAATAAACATGGATATGTAGAAACGCCGGTATTTAAACGAAGAATTACCGAAAACCATATATCCGACCCCAATCCTAATAAGTTGTTTAATTATCTATTACAAGCCGCTGAAACAGAGTTTTCTATTCAAAATATTGACCGAATCAATAGATATCTGAGAAATAAGAAATCCAAGGTTGTTCTTTATACCTATGATTCCATACTGATTGACATTTGTGGGGATGATAAAAAAGACACATTGACTGATATAAAAACCATTATGGTAGATAATCAATTCCCAGTCAAATGTCACGCGGGCAAGAATTATGACGAAATGATAGAAATAAAGTTTAATTGACTTAATTTGTTGATATTTATAATACGAATACCGTCAGTTTTATACTTATAAACGAAATGATTACATTAGATGAGATGTTGGGGGAATATTTTTCCACAAGAGACGACGGCGGAGTTGGCTTTGACAGTAATAATCAGTTTGATCTCAACCATCTCGAAACGTTCTTAATAGAACATAACTATATATGTCACTTTGACAGAGAAAAACTCAACGAATTATTCGAGGCGGTGTTTCCATCTGTATACGCAAAATCGGCCGAAACAATATCTAATACGATAGACGCTGAACTTTTAAATAAAATACAATTTCTAAAAGAATCTGACAAGTCACAACGGACGAAGATACTAGAAACTATTCCGATATTAAGAGCATACGGAATACAAGATTTTGAAAACATAAGCTTAGCAGGTGACCTTCATGAAGATGCGTTGAATTTCTTAAAATCGTGGGGTTCGATTCGAAGTAGATTATTAAGAATTAAGTCAACAATTGCTAGAGATGACAATCTAACGTTATATGACACCATAGATTCTGACTTAAAAAAGGCCGGCGGCGCGGAAGTTTCTTTAGCGGATCTCGGAACTCCGAGCGATTTCATTCATAAGAGTATACGAGAATTTTACAAATATGCCAATGACTACAATAGTCGAATATCTGATAAGACAGAAGGCAGTAAAGAAAATACATCTGATTTAATATTAATATACGGCGGAACCAAAAAAGATGTATTTGATGCATTGCGAACGGGTGATATTGAGGAGGTTGATGTAGACTCAATGGCCAAGATAAAAAATAAAAATATAAAATTTGCATGTGTGAGTCTAAAGGCGGGCGCATCGAGGTTGGGACACGTATTGACGCAGTTAACTTCTTATCTTAATACGAAGATACCAGTTAAACCATCAAAACAACCGATACGTGAGTCCATTATCGGATCGGTAATGTCTTCAATTGATACTATAATAGACCGTTTAAAAACCATACCCGAGACTTTAAAGGGATATTACGATAATTTTGTAAACTCAATTCAGGGATTTATAGAAAATACATCAGGCTTTTTGTTTTCGGAATTAAACCAAAAAACTGAGACAATACAAGCAACTCAATTTAAAGAATTGGAGTCACTGGGAAATGACATTGAAAAAGAACTAGAACTGGTCAACGAGGATAAAGTCAAATTGTGTTCTGCTGATAAGGCCGAATTGAGGGCAAATTTGATTAAAGATTTGGCAAGTTTTAAACAAACATTAATCAGAACAAATGATGACCAGAAATTAATATCTAAAATTTTTACCTATGCTAACAATCCAATATTGAAAGAATATTTCCCATTCCAACTTTCAAAAACGGAGACACTTGAAACGGTTGAATTAAAGAAGAATATAATAAGTATAATACAGGATACACTGAATAATAAAGAGGGATCGTGTGTTTTGCGAGAGAAAATTCAACCTATTCTAAAATATAGGGCAAATTTGTTGGCCTTATCTTACTTGGAATTGATATTGGATAATATACTAAAAAATACAACAGCGTCCAATCCTAAGAAAATTCGTGAACAGTTTGTTGAACTATCGAGCACATTATCATCCGAAGCTGTATTTGGAAATAATGTCAGTTTACCTCTAATAAAATTCACAGGGAGCAAGATTGAAAAATTGGGATATAAAGAATCTTATAAATTTAAAGTTCCTAAAAATATAGCCGATTTGAAGTTGGGAAAGATAAAAATAAATCTTTTGCCAAAGAAGGGTTATCTGACTGTGAATTTATATCTATTTAACGGAATGGAAATGATTGATGATAAACCAACTCCAACCTATGTATACTATTTAATGGACACTGCGAGCGGAAGTTCATTTTCATTCAAAGTGGAGGGGCAAAGAGTATCGTATGATTTAATAGTATGAAATTAATAGAAAAATTTTTAAATAAGCTGTCATTGGATGAACGAATCTCCGATGGTATTTTTAGAATAGAAAACAACCAACATTTAGATATATTTCAAGAATATCTAGAAAATATGGGTGCTGATATAGAGGAAGCTGTAACCGCTCGTAATAGAATGGTCGAGGGTAAATATCCTGAGAGACAAGCTTATAACGTAAACGGTATTTTGGTGACATTCCCAACATCAGAATATAAACAGAAAGCGATTGAGAGAGGGACTCATTTTGAGATTAACCCAAAGAAACAACAGCCAAATGTAGATTTTGGAGATAAGACCGATCCGGAAACAAAACCCGTTCAATCTGAACCAACCGAACCCGCTGTAGAACCTGCTGTAGAACCTACACCACCCCCACAAATCACGCCCACACCGTCCATCGCTGCACCCGTCGAGGTTCCGACTCCGGCAACGAAAACTGTATCCGCTCCCGTTATGGTTCTTCCTCCCGGAGAATTAAAAAGAAGAGATGACGATGAACAAAAAAAAGCTCAGGCAGAATACGTTGAGAAACTTTTAAAAACCGAACCGCCTAATGGTTACACATCTAAGGGTTACACTTTGGAGGAGGCCAAACAATTTGACTTTTATAACAAAGGTTACAAGTGGTATACAACGGATGGTGTTTATGTTGGAATACAGTGTTTTGATGAAACATTAAACCGAATAGTTATCAAAGATGTATGAAGATACAACTTCTGTGTACCTTTTCATCGGAACGTGAATATAGGGACACAATTTCCACTATAACGAAATTATATACATTGCCGGATAAAAAATTATTTGTTTTTAGAGACGGTAAGGATCCCAATTCAATATTAATTACATATAACGTATTGCTTGAAGATAAATTTACAAAATTTAAATCAACAATATCAGTTCACAGAAAAAAAACTACAAGCACATTGTTTACTCTTAATGCTATGAATAGAGTAATAGAGGAAGAGAATGGCGGAGTGTTAGATAAATCATACCAAATCGATTGGGAACTTTATAGAAATTGTTTAATACTTACAAATAGTTTAGGCGGATATTCTATAATAGATTTAGATTTTTTAAAAGTTGTAGAAATTTAGTATAACTAATTTTCTAATTTAAAATAACTTTCCTTTGTAATAATCTCAGTGTAGTCTCTACTTATGATTAGTGGTAAGACTAAAAATTAACTGAGTGGTTATCAATTATCTTATTTAACTAATTAACAATTAATAATTAATAAATTATGTCATTAAACATCGATAGAATAAAGAGCCGTTTGAACTCTCTTTCAAACTCAAACACAAAGTCAACCCTCATTTGGAAGCCAAGTCCCGGTAAGCAAGTAATTCGGATTGTCCCTTATAAGCACAATACCGAGAATCCTTTTATCGAACTCAAGTTCCATTATGGATTGAACGGTAAGACTTATATCTCACCGGACAGTTTCAATCGCCCAGACCCCATTGTTGAGTTTAGCAATAAGCTCAAGAAATCCGGAGATAAGGAAGAGTGGAAGTTTGGTAAGAAGCTGGAACCCAAGATGCGGACTTTCGCTCCTATCCTCGTAAGAGGTCAGGAAAGTGAGGGAGTTAAGTTCTGGGGTTTCGGTAAGAATGTTTACCAAGAAATCCTCTCTGTGATTTCCGATCCTGATTATGGTGATATCACCGAATTGGTCAATGGTCGTGATATTGTGGTCGAGTTCAAGACGATTGAGGAAACGGGTAAACAGTTCCCCGAGACTACAATCCGAGTTAAGCCCAACTCTTCTCCGGCAGTCGATCCTAATAATAAGGAGCTGATCTCCAGAATTCAGAACCAAACAAACATTTTGGATTTGTTTCCGGAACTGAGTTACGACGAACTCAAGAACGTAATGGATGCTTGGTTACACTCGGAAAACGGAGAGAACGAGTCAACTACGAGCGCCACAGAGGAAACGTCCGCCGTTGCGACATCTGATGTAACATGCGACGTTACACCCACAGCTGATAAAGTTGTAACTTCAAAGAAATCGCCAAGTGCGGCTACGTCTAAGTCAAACACCGACGACGTATCGAAAGCATTTGACAATTTGTTCAACTCGTAATAGTATAGTAAACATAACGGGGAGAGGTATTCCCTCTCCCCTTTTTCTTTAAAGTAACACTATGGCAAAAAATAAAAGCACATCGAAAGTAGAATTTGATCCGAAACTGGACCGTGACGATCTAATAACATCACTCGCTTCTGAATTAAATAAAAATTCAAAGGATGGCAAGGTTGCGTATTTCTTGGATGAACACGATGACCCATCGACGGTATCCGACTGGATTTCGACGGGTTCATCGATATTGGACTTGGCCATAAGCAATCGTCCGCACGGCGGATTGCCTGTCGGCCGGATGATTGAATTTAATGGACTTGAGGGTACGGGGAAGAGTCTACTGGCCGCTCATGTTGTCGCCGACACGCAGAAAAGAGGTGGCGTAGCGGTGGTCATTGACACTGAGAACGCTGCCGCCCCAGCATTTTGGGCAAGTTTGGGTGTGAATCTCAAAAATCTACTCTACGTTCAATCTGAGACGGTGGAGGATATTTTCGCTAAAATGGAAGAGATGATTGCAATTGTGAGAAAGTCAAATAAAGATAGAATTCTCACAATCATTGTAGATTCTGTAGCAGCAGCTTCTACAAAGGTTGAACAAGAAAGTGACCACGGTAAAGATGGTTATGCTACAGGTAAGTCTATTATTATCAGCAAAGCAATGAGAAAGATAACCAATATGATTGGTCGTCAAAAGGTTCTTATTATATTCACAAACCAATTGAGACAGAATTTGAATGCCATGGCCTTCGGCGATAAGTGGATCGTCAGCGGCGGAAAGGCTTTGGCCTACCACTGTTCTGTGAGAGTGAGACTTAACAACACCGGTAAACTCAAGCGAGGTGACGATGTTATAGGTAACAAGTGTAAAGCTGTGGTAGTTAAAAACAGAATGGGTCCTCCACAGAGACATGCTATGTTCGATATTTATTTCGATAGTGGAATTGCTGACTATGCAAGTTGGTTGGAGGTATTGAAGCTCAATTCTATTGTGAAACAGAGCGGACCATATTATAAATATACAACTGATGACGGACGAGATCTACAGTTTCAGACAAAGGATTTCGTAAAACTGTTAGATAATGAACCGATACTCAAGGAAGAAATCTATCAGAAAATTTGCGATTCTGTAATCATGAAGTATAAGGATCCCAATTCTAAAATAGTAGAAGATGCTACCGTTGATTCCAATGAGGATGTTGCGGTTTCGACAGATGAGTAATCCTTTATGGATATAAACGCATCTGATAAAAAGAAGTTATATTCTCTTTTTGCGAATGTTAAGGACGAGATACTTGATGGGGGGTTGAATAAAACCCAATCCTCCGACGTTCTAATAATCGACGCTCTTAACCTGTTTATTCGTTCTTTTTCGGTTTTACCTTACATGAACGACGATGGCGTTCACACAGGAGGGATTTCCGGTTTTCTAAAAAGTCTTGGGTATGCCATAAAACTCTTCACCCCGACCAGGTGTATTATAGTATTTGACGGAACGGGCGGAAGTGTCAAACGCAGGAAATTGTATCCTGAGTATAAAAATAAAAGAAAAACCAAAGTTAGACTAAATAGAACGTATGCCGATAACACATCAGCAGATGATGAGGAACGCAATCTCAGAAAACAATTAATAAGAACGGTTAATTACCTGGATTGTTTGCCCCTTACAACGATGGCCATAGATAACGTGGAAGCCGATGATGTCATTGCATATCTGGCACAGGATAAGTTTAAAGATAATAATATAACCATAATGTCGGCGGACAAAGACTTCTTACAATTAGCAAGTCAGAGGGTAAAGATATGGAGCCCCACTAAGAAAAAGTTATATGGTTGTGCTGAAATATTGACGGAATATGGAATTAGTTGTGAGAACTATATCAATTATAGAACATTGGAAGGTGATGTAAGTGATAACATTAAAGGTATATCTGGTGCAGGACTGAAGACGATTAAAAAGTGTTTTCCCATCTTCGCGGATAACCACAGATATACAGTTGATGAAATTTGTAATTACGCGGACACCCATAAGGGAAAATACAAATTATACGATACCATATTGGCTAATAAGAATATAGTGGAGAGGAATTATCAGTTGATGCAGTTGAATGATAGCCAAATACAAAGTTTCACTCAATTACGTATAAACGAAATATTGGATCAGAATTGTAAAAAGCTAAATCGGTTTGAGTTTAGCAAATTGGTAACTGAAGATAAGATATGGAATAATATTCCAAATTACCAAATATGGTTAGGGGAAGTGTTTAATAGATTAGATAATTTTGTAAAGTAATTTTGGTGTTTTTGTAAATTTATTATATTTATAATCGGAGGCTATACAACCCCATCGGGTGAAAAGAACCACGCACAAGTGTGGTTCTTTTTTTATACTTTTTTAATACATTTTTGACACTACTTATAGACGGTGAATAATCTAGACGATATCCGAAGAATCAATTATAGAGATTTGGAAAATATCGTAGATGATCATATTGAAAGAATGCAAGAAGATGGCGGAGATTCTTTTAGATCACTTCAAAAAATTTACTCTGACATTCTCGATACGATTAACGATCCAATAAATCGAGCTGGATTAGATCCCAATTACGAAACGTTGTTAAACAAAATCCACAACAAAATCCACGATATAATAAATTGAGTCAGTCTCCTACTCCTTCCACCCCTTAGGCGGAGTTGCGTATTTTGGAAAACTATTTGGGAAAGAAACTTGTGGTTTACTGGCCTGTATCACACCCATCTCAACAAGAGATGCTCGAGATGCATAATAGATATCAAATGGATGAAATACACTCCCACGGTTAAAATCAGCAGAAGTAACCTTGCTTTCTTTCGACTGTCCCCATGTAGAACCCATGTCAAATGAAAGTGATTTTGTATTAGAATCTACGCCGGTTGACGATCTGAATACACTATTAAGACCTGTGACGGTCACATCATCAACACAATTCCCATATGTAGCAGATATCCACGTTGGGGAATTTGTAGAATTAGCGGTGAGTGTATAGTTTACATTTTCATTATAAATCCTAACACCGATAACGCCACAGTTAATTGTGAGTTCGGCTGATTTGGATGATGCATATGAATTTTCCTTTTTAGAAAATTTGAACGCCCCAACCTTTTCGTCGCTGTAACGAAATCCCTTTATTCTATACGAATTATAACCGTTTATTATATAACCACTATCAACTTCTCCAGATGGTTCTCCGTTTAATACGTTCAAACCATCGACACTTGACACTGCTAGAACTTTATTAAAACCATTATTTTTAATAAGAATTTCATATTCGCTACCGTCTTTTGCTTCAACGTAAACTTTTCCGTCTTTGTAATATTTGGCGGTGGAATTTCCGTTGACTAAGATATCAACACTAACATCATTTGAATAATACATAATTTATCTTTCTTTTTATAAAAGCTGGACTACACCAGATTTCACATATAAGTAGTGTCGAATTTTTAAAAGAATTTGTCTTTTTACCTTTATGTTGGTAGAGTCAATATCTACTGGTAGTAACAGACAAACAAATATGGAAAAACAAATTATCGACAATTTGAAAAAATACGGATCTGAATTTCAGGTCAAATGTATCTCTAGTCTCCTTAGTGATAAGTCTTTCTTAGAGAGAATATGTGATATAGCAGACCCAACGAGTTTTGAATCGGATGCGCATCAGTGGATTGTAAAAACAATCGTGTCATACTTTATGACATATAAAGATCTACCAACCTTAAACGTTTTCAAGGTTCACGTAGATACAATTGAGACGGAAATTCTTAAAAAGACGGTTATTGACCAACTTAAAGTAGTTTATCAAAAGATAAGTGAGAGTGATATTACGTTCGTAAAAGAACAGTATTTGGAATTTTGTAAGAATCAGAAAATGAAGTCGGCTATTATGGACAGTGTCGATTTGATTAGAAATGGTGAATACGATAAAATTTCACACATAGTTCAAGACGCTTTGAAGGCTGGTATGGAAAGAAATGTCGGTCACGATTACATTGTTGATATTGAGAATCGAATGAGTCAGATGGCGAGAAAGACACTTAAAACAAATTGGGAAGTTATTGATTCCATCATGGATGGGGGACTTGCTTCCGGTGAATTGGGAGTGGTGACCGCCTGTGCTGGAGCCGGGAAAAGTTGGGTTTTGGCTAAACTTGGTACGGAAGCAATGAAACAGGGAAAAAATGTATTACACGTTACGCTTGAGTTAAATGAGAATTACGTTGGGTTAAGATACGATGCGTGTTTCACAGGTATTGATTTTCAAAATATTAGAAACAATGTGGACATCGTTAAACAGAAAATATCACAAGTTCCAGGTAAACTAATCATTAAATATTTCCCCATAAAAACAGTATCAGCCCATACATTGAAAGTCCACGCTGAGAGAATTCAAATGTTGGGGACGAAGATAGATATGATGATTGTAGATTATGCTGATATTTTACGGCCGACACATTCTGACAAAAACAGTAACAGTTATAGCGAAGCGGGCGGAATCTACGAAGAACTGAGAGGAGTAGCCGGTGAGATGCAAATCCCAATTTGGACAGCTTCGCAAAGTAATCGGGCAGCTATGGATGAGGATATTATTCAGGCTAACAACATTTCTGACAGCTATAGAAAGATAATGACAGCTGACTTTGTGATGAGTGTATCTAGAAAGGTTAATGATAAAGCTAGTAACACAGCTCGAGTTCATATTATCAAGAACCGATTTGGACCGGATGGCATGACGTTCCCGAGTAGAATGAATGCTGGTTGTGGTGACATTCAACTCTTTGCTGAGGGGTCCAGAGAAGGAATCGCGGCCGTTCAAGAGATGAATGAGGGGGAAAATCTTGTTAAAAAGATGTTGTCAAATAAATGGAAGGCTCATACTGACGACGATGAATAGTAATAATAACTAGAAGTTGGTAATTTTAAAGATAAAACAACGAAGTTTTTAATAATTTCGTTGTATTTTTTTGTATTATAAAAATTTAATTTATATTTATTTAATGTAATTAATCATTGAATATATGGATTTATCCTATTTTTTAACTCGGTTGGATGTTATTATAGCTATATTAACTATTATGGGAATTTTGTATAAATTTGGCAGAGTATGTTATGTGTTTGTAAAAAACCAATTTTTATCTATAAAACGAGTTCACGATCAAGTGGATACTATATTTAAAGAAATAACTCCAAATGGCGGCGGGTCGATTAAAGATAAGATAAACCTAATATCAGATCAGATGAAAGTCAATACCGACATGACTGAGAAAATATTCTTAAGACAACGGTGGATACTTGACAATAGAGAGGAACCCATATTTGAGAGTGCGGATGACGGCCGGTGTGTTTGGGTTAACAAACCATATATAAAACTTGTAAAACAAGACGTGTCTTATTTTTTAGATAATGGTTGGAAGAATGCAATTCATGAAGAAGATAGAGAAAGAGTGGTAAATTTGTGGAATGACTGTGTTAAAGATGGTCGAATGTATGAGGACGAATATCGAATTGTAGATGCCAATGGTAAGTCTATTCGAGTAGAATGTGTGTCAGTAAAGACGGATAAACACGGTTACATAGGAAGTCTCAGAGTTTTAAAAAATGTTGAAAAGATCTGATTAATTAGGTATTCTGCCTAATAGTGGAATCTTATTGTAATACAAGTAAAGTTTACCTACGAGCTATAAATAAACAGATAGCTAAGGATATAATAGTAAAGAACCATTATTCCCACAAGTGGACTCTATGCCAAGTTGCATATGGTATTTTTTATAAGACGGAGGAACCTAATGATTTCTTCAAGGAAAGTTTAGAAAAACTAATAGGATGTGTTATTTATGCTCAGCCTGTAGGTAGAAGTGCTGCTGCCTCATTATCGGAATTACTCGAAATAGATGAGGTTTTTGAACTGGTTCGTCTTTTCATTTTCGATGGGTATGGTAGAAATATAGAAAGTTACTGCATATCACAATCTTTCAAACACCTTAATAAAGACTTTCCCCGTATTAAGGCGGTTATAAGTTATGCGGACGGTGAACAGGGACATAAAGGAACCATATACCAAGCTACTGGGTTCCATTATCAAGGAAATTCCTCACTCGCCCTCATGCCTAACTTTTCCATTTCCTTATCACCGCCACCGGATTTTGAATGGATACATAGTAGATCGGTCACTTCTAAATGGGGAAGTTGTAATATAGAACACTTAAAGAGGTGTATAGGAAAGACTTTTTGGCGTAAGAAAGAGTCAACCAAACACCGATACATCATTTTTATTGGAGGACGAGTTGAGAAGAAAAAGTTGCTGAAGTCGTTGAAACACCCAACACTGCCGTATCCAAGTGGAAACAATTACGTAGAGGATATTGAGGAAATTAAAGTGCAAAATAACACAGATGAAACCTTTTTTTGAAGATATTTATAGTGTATGACATTGAAAGAATTAACATCGATTATAAAAGAATCGATTATAGACCTACGTAAAAGCTCAAATAAACGAAGTGTTGATATTAAACAAACCAACGCTAACTCCACTATAAATGCGTTAAAATCCATAATTCGAGAATCCCTAGAAGAGATTAAGGTTGAAACTGAGAAATCAGTACATGAGACAATGGTTTCTCTTTCTAAGTTTGTTAAAGAACACAATAAGAATTTTTCCATAAAGAAAAGTAAAAGGGGATTTTATGAAATGTGCGGTTGTTTACCACATCACATCGAAATACGACCGATGTATCAGGATAATTTCGAAGTGGTATACTTCAAAGACAACTCTGACAGAGAGAAGAAGATGAATCTAGACGCAAAGGGCGTGAAAGACTTTATAAAGGAAAAGTTGGAATCTAAAGAAGGAAATTACGTAAAGAAGGCTTATAATAAGGCATCAAAAAACTCGGAGGATGTGGTAAAGAAAGAGTCTGAACTCCCAGAAACCAAGACCAATCCAATTAAAAATCTCACCGATAAGAAAAATGATAACAAAGACTACACCGAAGTATCGGTTAAGAAAGAGCAAGACTTGCCGGATAAACCTATGGCCGAAGTCGGAAAGCTCTCCAAATTATCAGATCATCCTAAAGCTGGAGATAAGGTTAAATACACCTATCCTAAACAAACTAAAGCTGAAAAGACGCATCTTATGAAGGGTGGTAAAGGAAAAGAACTTAAGCTGCCAGAAACAAAAATAAAGAAAAAGTAAAAGTTCTAAACATATTATAGATAAAGAGCAATGTAATAATTGCTCTTTTTTTATTTACAATTGACATACGGTGACTTTTGGTGTATAGTTTTTATAGATATATGAAAATTAAATCACCCAATAGTGTTAAGTCTATTCTTGAGAATTGTGGAGAGATGAAGCCTCCGTCTTTAATTATTGATGATTTGAAATGGAGATATTTGGTGAGAAGTGTAATTCGTGGAAAGAATATTCTAATTGTTGGTCCGACTGGATGCGGAAAAACTCTTGCGGCTCAGAGTGTGGCGGTTGGTCTGAAGAAAGAAGACAGATTCTTCTATTTTAATTTAGGCAGCACTCAAGATGCGCGTAGTGCGTTGATTGGTAATACACACTTTGAAAAGGAAACGGGAACAATTTTTAATGAATCCACATTTGTAAAAGCAATTAGAACTGAAGGTGCCATCATTTTATTGGACGAAATAAGTAGGGCACATCCCGACGCGTGGAACATTTTAATGACTGTTTTGGATGATCTTCAACGATATCTTAGGCTCGATGAGAAGAAAGACAGTGAAGTTGTAAAGGTTGCAAAGAACGTTACGTTTATAGCAACAGCAAACGTCGGAAATGAATACACCGCGACGCGGGTGATGGATAGAGCACTTCTAAATAGATTTTCAGTGAAGATAGAAATGCCGCCGCTTGATAAGAAAAATGAGTATGATCTATTAAAAAATAGATTTGGTATTACGAACGTGGATATGTTGGCGTTGTTAAATAATATTGTAGAGATAGCCGAACATACCAGAATAAACATTCGACAGGAGGACGCTAAACTCTCCAATTTTCTTTCTACGAGAAATGTATCCGAAGCAGCGGAACTTCTTACTGATGGGTTTAACTTACTAGAAATTGCCGAGAATGTAATTTATCCAAACTTCGACGACGATGGTGGAACTAATAGTGAACGTACATACATGAAACAATTAGTTCAGAAGTATATACCCATTTCAGGAACACCCGATTCTCCATTTTTCGCTAACAAGACAAAGGGAAACACAACTGTTATTATAGACCCAGCCGCTCCACCATTTTAAAATCCAATGAGTATTATATATTCCGATTTTTGGTTAAATGATGTAAATATCTATGACACCGATGATGGATATTCATCATTTGATATTGACCTAATTAAACTTGCAAATGGTAAGAGAGCGGTAAGTAACTTTGTAAGAATATTAACCAACAAGAGTATTCCTGTATTATTTAACAATAAGGATGCTAATATGACAGATGGAAGCACAGTCTATTTATCCGCTGATATTAAAGAAAAGGAAGACTTCGATGTAGCTGTAGGTCTGGCCTTACATGAAGGTTCACATATTCTTTTAAGCGATTTTGATGTAATCAAAACTCTTTGGCAGAGAATTCCGCGTGAAATTTATGATTTATCTATGCCTAAAAACATAAGTAAAGAGTCTGTTGTAGAACTTACAAAAACAGTATTGAATTACGTAGAAGACCGTTATATTGATAAATTCGTATATGATTCCGCTCCTGGATATCGTGGATATTATATCTCGTTGTATGACACATATTTTAATTCCGTTGAAGTTTCAAAGTCACTGGCAACGAAAATATACAGAGTCCCAACCATAGATGCATATTTGTTCCGAATCATAAATTTTACAAATCCATCCGCCGATTTAAGTGCATTACCAGAATTGGATATAATTTTCAAATTGATTGATTATACCAACATTTTAAGATTGAAAACCACCAAGGATAGACTCGACCTCGCGGTGGACATTTGTAAAATTATTTTAAAAAATATAGGTGAGGAATCGGTTGACAAAGATCCATCAGACGAAATCTCAAATTCTCCATCCAGCGGTTCATCCGACGGACAAAGTCAAACCAAGGAAGAATCCGATAAACAGTCGGATGCTACTGTCAAAGAAGATTTAATTGGTGGAAATGATTTAAATAAAGATGTAAGTGCTGATAAACTTAAGGATGTGGATGAGAACAATATAGAAACGGGTCGAGGAGACACATCTGAATTCAGCGATAATAAGATTGAAAAGATTAAGAAGAGCTTTGAAAAACAAAAGAAATTTATAAATGGTGAGACTAAGAAAAAGAGTCTCTCTAAAAAAGAAATAACAACGGTAGATGCCATTGATAAGAGTGGAATGACATTGGTGAAGGTTGGCAAAGACTTGGTACAGGGTTATGGATTCAAGGGAATACAGTGCATAGTTGTTAAAAACCTAACGAAAGAACTTTTATTTGACGATGATTTTCCGATGAATTCTAAACAGTTTAAAAACTGTTCTGATCCATTAATGGAAAATGCTGTCATACATGGTATTACAATGGGGAAACTTTTGGGAAAGAAACTCCAAATACGAAATGACGTTAATGTTACTAAATTCATGAGGAAATCGACTGGAAAGATTGATAGACGTACAATTTCCGAACTTGGGTTTAACAATGAAAATGTATTTTATAACAATCAAGTTGATAAATATAATAACTCATTTATTCATATTAGCGTAGATGCTAGTAGTTCTATGCAGGGTAAAAAATGGAGTAAAACTATCACCACTGTAGTTGCTATATGTAAAGCAGCCTCCATGATTGATAATATTAAAGTCAATGTAAGCTTTAGAACCACCATCAACAGTGGACGGGGCGTGGAGACTCCGTATATAGTTATTGCTTATGATTCGACAAAAGATAAATTTAGTAAAGTGGCAAACTTTTTTAAACATCTATATCCGGCAAATGTTACTCCTGAGGGATTGACGTTTGAGGCCATAATGGGTTGTTTATCGGAAAATTCACTTAATGTGGATAATTATTTCTTAAACTTCTCAGACGGAGAACCATGTTTCTCTTCCAACGTTGAAAATGTAATTTTTAATTATTCGGGCGACGTCGCAGCGACTCATACAAGGAAACAAGTTAATGCTATACGTGATAGAGGATACTCGATACTTTCCTATTTTATAGGAAGTTCATATGACACGTCAAATCATTCACGGAATATTTTCAAAAAAATGTACGGTAATGGTGCGTCATTTGTTAATGTAGAAAATATAACGGAAATTGCTAAAACAATGAATGCTATGTTCTTGAAAAAAGATAATATACAATAATAAAAACTGGTTGACATTCTTTAAAATGGGTATATAGTTAGTATGAAGGTATAACAAATATGAATAATAATACAAATAATACAACGGAAATCGACGCAACCGCCCCAACTAAGACGGGTCGTAAGAATAAGACCAAGACCCAACTTAAGTTGATGGCAAGTCATTTTACGATTGCACAGTTAATGGTTGAGAATCCTGATATGAAGGAGATTACTCTCCGTGTGAAACTTAAGAAGTTTGTGGATGACGGGGTCGTCTCTGAACTCGGCACGCTTCATATGGCTAAAGGCCGTCCGAAGTTGGTGTTTTCCGTCGCACCTGTAAGTAAACAAACTGTTGAGTCTGCTAAGAATGCGGGCGTGATGTTCAGTGAGTCTATGAGTGTCAAGATTCTTGACATTAAGGATTCTCCGGTTACGGTTTCCGAGCCAGCACATTCTCGCCAAGAGAAGATTTCCGCCTAATAACAATCTAATAAACTCGGGGAGTAGTATATTCCATATACTGCTCCCTTATCTTTTATCATAAATCTTATCTATTTTTATATAATGAAACACTTTTTCTTTTGGGTTGATTTTTTTGAATCTCATAGTATATTCAATTCATAAATATGAATCAATCTGATAATTTTTTCGACATTCCTTTTTTTGACTACGACGGAGAGAAAAAGAAGTTCATAGATAATATGAACTTCTTAAAAAAAATGGATGTTACAGAACAAACGTTTTATAAAAAATGGTATGAAATCCAGAATTATCGAAAATTAATTTCAAACTCTTCGTTAGTCAAGGCTAAAATATGGGTTCCTATAGATATAAACGACGAGGTTTCAACTGTAAAGGAATTGGAATCGATGAATCCCACAATAGAATTGGTGACAACGGATTCACAGGAAAATGATTGGTTAATGTTGCGTCTTTTCTGTCATACGATGGAATTCAGTCAGACTCCGGGACGATTTTTAAAATTCCTAATTCACGACGGCAACGAATCCAATAAAAGATATTTGGGAGCCGTATCTATATCCAGCGACATTATATCTATTAACGATAGAGATAGACATATTGGTTGGAAAACCGATGATAAGTTAAAGGGACATAAACGAATAAATAACAGTTCAATTGGCAGCTGTATTATGTCAACGCAGCCATTTGGATATAATTTCTTAGGTGGAAAACTCGTCGCTTGTATGGTTACATCATCCGTGGTTAGAGACATTTGGAAGAGACTTTATAACAACGTAATGGCGGGGATGACAACTACAAGCTTATATGGAAGTTTTAGTATGTATAACAGTCTGAAGTGGTGGCATAAATGTGGAGAGTCTGCTGGAAAAATTCCAATCAAGCCGGATGACACCTTTTACGAAACATGGCATCATTGGTTGCAAACCAACAAAAGAGACAAATATATCAAAGCCATGACTCAGAAAGAAGGAGTATCTGGCCCAGTTACTGGTGCAAAACAACGAGCCATTTCTATGATTTTTAGTGAACTTGGAATGAAAATGTCCAATTACACCCACGGATATCAACGAGGAGTGTATTATTCATCATTTTATGAAAATACTAAGGAATTTTTAAGTAACAAGATATCCGAAGAGGAACTTAAAATTAAACCTTTATTTAAAGACGATAAAAAATCCATACTTGATTGGTGGGTTCCTAAAGCTGTTAAGAGATACGGGTCTCTTAAAAATGAAAAAAGATTGAAGTCAGAGGTGCTTTATTACAACAATATGATTGGCATGGATTATAACGAAGCAAAGGAGAAATTTTATAATGAAGTTGGACGATAAAAACCTACTAAGAATAAGTGAAACGGGTGACGGTGTGACCTCAATTCGATCGAAGTCAGGATTATTACTGTCAACGGGGTATAATAGAATAGTATTCGGCGGACGAGGCATGTATGTGGAATTCTCAGAATCTCAGATAGAACTGACAAACATCCACATACCTTTAAATCAACTATATAGACTCACGGATTTGCGTATATATTACGTGGAATTTAGAAGTTGTGACATGCCTAGTGTAAAGATTTATTATCAAGTTAAGACTGTAGCTTATGCTGATTATAAGATTGGAATGTTTTATATATCTCCAACCGATTTATATGTTGGCGGAAAGTGTATATTGAGAAATGATCGAATGAATGAAAAGAGTGAAGATTTCTTCGAATTAAATATAATAACGAAAGTTGTTGACGGAGATCCGATGTTACTGTAATGTATTAAACATAAGTTCGGTTGAACACAGTGTTCATAACCGAAGTTTAAAAAACTAAAAGAAAAATATGATTACTCGTAAGAACAAAAAAAACAGAACAGCATTCGTGTATGACTCGGACGGCGCAGTTGAGTCGTTTATGTCACAGACATACAAGAATGCCCGCCAGGGAAGCCAGTTGACCATCCGTTCTCAGAACGGCCGGGTCGACCTCAACGGTCGCCAGATTAAGACTCTTAAGAGAGTTCTTTCTACTGCTAACAGACTCGCCGCTGTTTAATATAAAAGTTGGGGGATTAACCTCCTCCAACTTTTTCATTTTGAAATGCTTAATAAATTATCAATAAGTATTTTTGTGGTGTTAGTCTGTGGGTTGTTTCAAAAGTTTATACCATTAGTCTTGGGATTAATGGTATATTTTCTTTTGTCCATTCGTAACCGCATTAACACAAATGTATTTAATCAAAACGAACAAAATCAATCACTTAGACAAGATATAAATTCTTTGAACAAGAATCAATCTGTGATAACCTTGGACGTTAGAAATCTGACTAAGAATATTTATGGGAAGACCAAAGAAGAACGCCGTAAAAGAAGACAAACCAAAGAATAAATCTTTATTTGATCATGTAAATCAAATAAGAAATGTTAAAAATCCAAACTATTTTCAGACTTTATCTGAACAAGATAGGAAATCATTCAACCATTATATGATTTGTAGATTTCTAAGTATGGACCCAAATAGTATTTTAGAAACGTCTTACTTGACTAAGATATTTGATAAGATGGATAGTGAATCCTTCTATAAGGTAGCATGCGCGGTCATCAAGTCGGTGAGGTTCACACCTTACATTAAGAGTAAGAATAAAAAATTTAACAAGGAACTTTTGGAACTTGTCAGCCGGAAATATGAAGTCAGCAAATCTGACGCCAATGAATATTGCGAGATATTGTCATCGACTGACATTGGTATAGAAGAACTTTATAACGTATGTTCCGGTTACGGATTAACCGAAAAAGAAATAGGAAAGATTATAAATAAAGATGAAGACTAAAAAAATAATAGGAATTTCAGGAGTAGCTCGTTCGGGCAAAAATTTATTTGCAGATATCGCGTCACAAATTCTTTTGGATAAGTATAAGTTAACGTCAAAATCGTTTGCTCTTGCTTATTATATAAAAAAAGATTGTGAAGAATTTGTAAAAGAAAAGTTGGGACTAAATGTATGGTCAGAAGTCACATCTGAAAAAGATATATTTAGACCTTTATTGGTATGGTATGCCGGAGTCAAACGAAAAGAATCCAAAGGAAGACATTGGGTGGAGATGTTGGAGAATGATATAAAGAGCTGTGAGTCGGACGTTAAATTCGTAACCGATGTGAGATTTTCAGTTTATGATAAAGATGAGACGTATTGGTTGAAAAATGAAATGAGTGGGAAGTTAATACATATTTCAAAGTATTCTATGTTGGGTATGAATACTAATAGATTTTCCGAACCACAGAAGGTCAAGAAATACACGGATCCCGCCAATGATCAGGAAATGATAAATGACCCGGCGGTTAAACGCTGTAGCGATTATCAATTGGAGTGGGAAGACGTTGGTTCTAAATACAATGGTTCTTATGCTTCAATGCTTAACGATGTGTATTTGAGAAACGAAGTATCCGCCGCGTTATCTACAATTATAGATGGATAATTTATATAACAATGGAGATGTCTTTTTTGACATAGATAAGCCTAAATCGGAGATTATTCTTCAATTGTGTGGCTGTCCTAAACAGAATAAACTGTTTCGTGATACTATAAATCAATATCATTCCTATGTTAAATATAAAGATAGTCCGACCCGAAATATCAGATATCTAATCTATGAGGGGAAGAGTGGAAATCATATAGGGGCTGTAGGATTGGGAAGCGCCACGATAGCCGTGGCTTGTCGAGATAAGTTTATAGGGTGGACGGGTGATGTAAAAATGAAACATCTTAATAAACTTGCCAATAATTCTAGATACTGTATGGTGTCTGATAATATAACAATTAAGAATGCGGCTAGTATGACACTTAAACATCTCAGAGTTCAAGGTGCTAAAGATTGGAAGAGTAGATACGGGGACGAATTGATATTAATAGAAACATTTGTTCAGCCGGAACGAGATGGCGAATACAATGGTCACAAGAATAGAAAAGGTTCGATATATCTTGCTGATAATTGGATTAATGTGGGGTTGACATCTGGCGTCAGTATTCAGAAGTCTCCATTATTATTATGGGCGAAGGAGACGGGTGAACGTGGTCGATTGGCCCGTGAAAACAAAAAAGAGTGTTTGGAGATATATGGAAAGTATTTGGGAGAACATAATGGTAGTGGCTATAAAGTAACTGAAAGTAAGAAAAAGATTGTATTTGTTAAACCACTCGTTCATAATTGGAAGAAGATATTGACAACGCCATGAGTGAATTTTTTGAATATAATAAACCTGATCTAGAATGTAAGTATAGAATACTCGTTTGGCCTAACATAACCTATTCCGAGGATTTGGAGAAGGATTCGTATGTAGTGGTGTTATCAAATGTTATACGTGAGGTTAATAAGATTATACCCGGAGTATTTTGGACCATTGTCACGCCGGAAGAAGTTAAGAGTCTAAAATTTGATAATACTGAACAATTAATTTACAATTTTCCCACTTATCCAAATTCGATGCGCATTCACTTTGATTTTAAAAAGGTGATGGATTTGATAGATTGGCGCAGAAATGATTACGATTTAGTTTATACACACCTACCGGAACACACGCTTCAACTATCCAATCTATTTAACAATCAAACCAACATTCGTCCTAAATTCATAGGTTATTGTCATTGGTATGAGGTAGATGAGAATACTGCTTATCCTAAAAATGTCTTCATGAATAATATTGCAGGAACTCTTGAAATGCAAGAATGTGGGGTCAATTCAAAGTGGTTAAAGAAGTTAGTCTTAGAAAGAGCTAAGAAATACTATTCGGACTCAGTGATAAAGGATTTGGATCGTATTATTCAACCTCATTATTTGGGGACTGACTCAGATCCGGCTGCTACTACAGACGTGATACCAAGGTCTATTTTATTTAATCACAGACCCAATGAGTATACTGGCTGGAACGACTTTCTAAGGAACATGGATAGTCTTTACAAAGTTAGACAGGACTTCACCGTATATGTCACATTAGCGGAACAGGAGAGGCCCTATATAAAGAAAGTTTGTTTAAACCGTAAAGGTTACTCCGATTTTCTTAAACAGATGCATATGGGGGTGGGATTCTTTAAAAATTATAGTGCGTGGTCACTGTCAGTTACAGATGGTATGAGTAGAGGAGTTCCATATCTACTGCCCGATAAACTGTGTTATCCTGAGATGGTTGGGAAGGATTATCCACTATTTTTCAATAATGAGTCACAATTCATTGTTAAGATCGGCGAAGCATTAGATAATCCTAATTTTAGAAAAGACCACCACGAAGTTCTTAACAATGTGGTAAAAAATCTTACATGGGAGAATACAGTTTCCAAGTGGTTTAATGGTTGGGATTTATTTGAGTTTGATAAACTTACTAAAGATACTCCTAGATACAACGACATATTGGATTTGATAAAAACAAGGGGAACCGTATCCAAGGAAACTTTGATGGATTTCTTAGGTTGGGGCATTAATATTCCAATGGCCCCTTACAGAAACAGACTACGAGATGAACCAAATATTAAATTTCTAAAAGACGGATATCAATATAATAATTAATATCTAATCTTTTCTAATCTTTTACAATACCATCTAATATGTATGGTGTATAATGGTTACTGAGGAAGAAAAAACGTCAATACAAGTTTCGGTTACAATACGGGACCTTCTCAAAGAGTTTTGTGACGAAAATGGATTCAAAATGAATCGCTTTGTTGAAAAGGCCATTCTTCAAGCCATCACCGGCAGTTATCGACTAACAAATTATGAAAATGACAAAACCACAAGCTGAATCAAAGGTCTATGAATTGACCGAAAAACTTATCTCAACTAAGAAGGATCAGAAAGATGTAAATTCTGGTTACAAGGAAACCATAAAAGATATTGAATCTGAGATTAAGGCTATAATTGAAGATTATTCTGTGAATGGAACGGGTGTGGCTAATCCGTAATAAAAATACTATGAAAAAGAAAAAGATTTTATTATTATCAGATGATCTCAGAATGTTCAGCGGAATTGCTTGCCAATCGCGTGAGCTTGTGTTGAACACACTTGACCATTATGATTGGGTCCAAATCGCGGGGGCAATAAAACATCCTGAGGCAGGAAAAGTTGTGGACATGACTCAAGCGGCGAAAGATCACACCAAGACAACGGATGCTTATCTTAAATTATATCCCGTGGATGGATATGGTACTGAAGATGTATTAATGTCTATTATGGACATCGAGAAGCCCGACGCTCTCCTACATTTCACTGATCCCCGTTTTTGGGGATGGTTATATCAAATCGAAAGAAAGATTCGTCAAAAGATACCGCTGACTTACCTAAATATTTGGGACGATATTCCATATCCAATGTGGAATTTACCATTTTATGAAAGTTGTGATTCCCTTTTCTCAATAAGTAAACAAACGTACAACATAAATAAATGGGTATTAGGACCGGAAAATTGTAGAACAATTGAAGGAGAGTTTGATAAAGATGGGAATTTGATTAAAGATTAATCTGTTAGAACATGAACGATAATAATCGTATAACTAAGAGAAAAATTTTAGAAACAGAAATATTATAAAATATGAGTGTAAAAAATAGACATCTACTGCATTATGTTCCACACGGTATTAACAGCGATGTTTTTAGGCCGTTAGATAAAACCAATGAAGAACTCCAAAAGTTTAGAAAACATATATTTGGAGATAAACAATACGATTTTGTATTTTTCTATAATAGTAGGAATATAAATAGAAAGAGAACGGCTAGTATAATGTTAGCATACCGATCGATTTGTGACAATCTCCCAAAGGAGAAATCTGAAAAGTGCATTCTTGTTCTTCACACGGAGAGAGTATTGGATGCTGGAACTGATCTGACCGCGATAGAACAAGCATTTCTTAAGGGATGTAACACGATGATTTTGGAAAATAAATTCACTCCGGAGGAAATGAATTTACTCTATAATGTAGCCGACGTGACAATAAATGTTAGTTCAAATGAGGGTTTCGGATTGAGTATAGCTGAATCCATAATGTCGGGAACACCGGTTATAGTGAACGTTACGGGTGGATTGCAAGATCAAATAGGACAGTTGGATAACGACGGTAAACCTGTTGAATTTGGATTGGATTTCGGGTCCAATCATATCAAGAAATACAGTAAACATGGAGTATGGGCCAAGCCAGTGTGGCCGACTGCGAGGGTGATTCAAGGTTCGCCTCCGACGCCGTATATATTTGATGATCTATGTAAGTGGGAAGATGTAGCCGATGCAATGATGTATTGGTATCTTATTGAAAATTCCAAACGAGAGTCTTATGGGTTAGAGGGTCGTAGATGGGCCATGAATGAAGGTGGATTAAACCACAAGAACTTGGCTGAACAATTTATCAAAGCAATGGATTTCACATTGGCTAATTTTGTTCCTGAAAAACAATTTAGTTTACATTTTGACACGGAATATGTAGGACATACCATGCCGAAAAATTGTATGGGATTTGAAATTCCAAAGATTGATATAGGTAAAATAGAGTCTGAAATAAAAGAAATTGAATTTATTTCAAAATAATGTAAATTAATAAATATGAAAATACAAGTTTTAAAAAATTCATCGTATAGTGATGAATCGAAGTTGCCGTCTAGATCAACCGCACGTTCTACTGGAAATGATATAGTAGCTACGTCTGATCCTGAAATTATAGGAGTAAAGAATAATACAGATGACACCGGACAACTTTGGAAATCTATAGACTATATCCAATATAGAACTAATTTGTTTGTATCAGTTCAAAAAGATGCAAACTTTGATGACTATGATATTTTAGGATTCCCAAGATCATCCGTGTCGAAGTATAATCTGACACTTGCTAATTCCATTTGTTTGATTGATGCTGATTATAGGGGAGAAATTACTCTTCGATTTAAATATATTTGGCAACCAGAGGATCTTTTATACGTTCCCACTATTGATGGAAATAAAACTGGAATTAGTGGAAAGATAACCGGAAAGCCAAACCTTGAAAAGATATATAAGAAGGGTGACAAAATTTGTCAATTAAAAGTGACTAAAGTAGAAAATGTGGAATTTAAATTAGTTGAAACGCTTGACGAAACGTCCAGAGGATCGGGCGGCTTTGGAAGCACAGACAAACCCCCACAAGCTTTTATCCCAGACCAACTCATACAGTTATATAAGAGTATTCCACAATCGGAACCTCAAAAGAAATATAGTGATTTAGTTAAAGAAAGAGAAAACTTATAAATATGAATAAACCAATGTGTATATTGCAGTCTAGTTTGTTTACTAGAAGTGGATATGGAGAGTGGAGTATGGCAATGGCTAAGTCTCTGCTTAGGTATGATAAGTTTGACTTGAAGATCGTTCCGACCAGATGGGGCGGTTGTCCATCTAAGAATACTTTAGCTGAATTGGATGACGACGCTGAAAAGGAATTATTTAATAGAATACTCAGACAACCTCTTCAGAAACAGCCAGAGGTATTCATACAAATGACCATACCGAATGAATTCCAGACTCCTGCTAAGTTTAATATAGGAATGACTGCGGG
>Ga0208951_1000127_pt1 | contig 31094 bp, 26 predicted proteins | sample GreLakmeMI27MSRF_FD_187702 | JGI IMG/M metagenome (GOLD analysis project Ga0208951, IMG submission 187702) | Freshwater lentic microbial communities from great Laurentian Lakes, MI, USA - Great Lakes metaG MI27MSRF (SPAdes) | ecosystem: Environmental > Aquatic > Freshwater > Lake | place: Great...
GACAGGAAGCAGATCTGCCAGTCGCGAGAGCTGCCGGCGCCTGCGGGGAGACGGCCAAGTGAGCGTGCACGGTATGGGGAGGCGAGAGGGCACACGTGCATCCGCGAACACACGCAGAGCAGAGGGGCGCTGCACCCGCGCCCGCGCGGCTACCACTGCGTGCGCCTGCTGATAGCGCGGGTGCGGGCAAGCGGGCATGGTGCGTGGAGTGGGCACCCAACACGAGGGTTTCCGGGAAAGCTTGAACAGCAGCTTGCCACCACCGCCGCCAGCCACAGCGGGAGCCACAGAGGTTGCGCGCAGCTGAAGCTTGCGCAGGGACGCACCGCAGCACTGGTGCAGGCCTCCCGACCAGTCACGGCGGTTCGCCACTCCTCCCATTCCACCGTAGGGCCCGGGCTGCCCCCACCCGTCCCCAGCCTCCAGCGCATACAGCATCGCGTCGTGGGTCACCGCGGGCGTGGCGAGCACCGTGGCCACGCGCTGCGCGATGGGGAGCGCGTTGGGGCGTGCAGGCTGTGCCGCAACCGCCTGAGCGACGGGGAGCGCCTGCGGGAGCTGCTCATAGCCCTGCTGCATGGCGCGCGGTCACAGGGGCGCAGGGACCACGGACAGAGCGCGCGAAGAGCGCAACGTGTGTCATTCTTCGATTTCAGAGCGGGGTCGTCGGTCTTTGTCACGCCCCTCATTTCATAGGTCGGCGGTCCCTGCGCCTTTTGGTGACGCGAACGCCGCATAGACCCGCAGCTGCTCCTCCGTGAGCCCCGGCGGCGCAGCTGCGGCTGCGTCAGTGAAGTGCCTGTGCGCCACCTGCAGCGCGTCCGGGCTCTCCCGCAGCGCCCCCTGCGCAGCCTCCGCGCACAGCGCAGCCAGCTCCGCGCCCGTGCAGCCGCGGGTGAGCTGCGCCAGCTGCTGCAGGTCCACGTCCTGCGCCAGCGGAGTGCGCCGGGTGTGGATGCGAAGAGCCTGCAGGCGCCCCTCCGCGTCCGGCGGCGGCACGTACAGGTGCAGGTCCAGCCGCCCAGGACGCAGCAGCGCCGCGTCCAGCGCATCGGGACGGTTGGTGGCTGCGATGAGCAGCACGCCGCTGGCTGGCGCCAGCCCGTCCAGCTCGCTCAGCAGCGTGCAGAGCAGGCGCTCCTCCGCGCCGGAGCCGCCCTGCGCGGCGCCCTCGCCCCTGCGCCCAGCCACGCCGTCAGCCTCGTCCAGCAGGATGATTGAGGGCGCTGCGGCCCTGGCGCGCGCAAATGCCCGCGCCAGCTGCCTCTCGCCCTCGCCCAGGAACATGGAGAAGAGGGACGCGCCCGAGAGGGGGATGAGCGTGGCGCCGCTGGCATGCGCGGCTGCGCGGGCCAGCGTCGTCTTGCTACACCCGGGCGGGCCATGCAACAGCACGCCTCGGGGCGCGCGCAGTGCCAGGCGCGCAAAGGCGTCCGCGTGGCGCAGCGGCCACTCCACAGCCTGGCGCAGGCGCTGCTTCACATCTTCCAATCCGCCAATGTCACTCCACTCCACCGCCGGCGCCTCCACCGCACAGCCCCGCACCAGCGACGCGCCCACGCGACGCCGCGCGGCTGCGAAGTCCGCGGCGCTGAGAGGGCGCAGATGCAGCGCTGCGTTGGCGTGCGCCTCCTCGATGGACACCATCGCCGCCTCGCGCGCAAGCGCAGCCATGTCCGCGCCGCTGTAGCCGTACGACTCCTTGGCAACCTGGCGCAGGTCCAGCTCCGGGGCGCGGGGCAGGCGGCGCGCGTGCAACTCGAGGATTGCGGCACGCGCCTCCGCATCGGGCAGAGGGACCTCGATCTCTCTGTCGAAGCGCCCAGGGCGACGCAGCGCCGGGTCCAGCGCGTCGGGACGATTAGTGGCGCCGACCACCAGCAGGCGCGCGCCGGATGGGGAGGGTTCTGCGACGGCAGCAGCGCCATCCTGTTTGGGGTGGTGGGGTGAGAGGCGTAGCGCGCCTGCGCAGAGCGATGGCGCACCAGCAGCACCAGCAGCTGTGCGGTGACTCTCGCCTCGTGCTCTGCGCCGCGTGTCCTGCGCGGGCAGAGTGCGTCCACTTCGTCCAGGAAGAGCACGGTAGGCACACCCGACGCCACGCTGGCAGCTGCCGCGGCGAAGGCCTCCCGCAGGTTGCGCTCCGACTCGCCCGCGAATGCGCCCATGACGTCACCCGCGCCCAGCACGTGCAGCGCGGCGCCGCACTGGTGGCACACGGCGCGCACCAGCAGCGTCTTGCCGCACCCGGGCGGCCCGTGCAGCAGCACGCCCCGCGGCCAACGCACGCCCAGCGCGCACGCGGCGGCGGCGTGCAGCGTGGGCCAGGAGATGAGCTCGCGTAGCGTGGAGAGGGCCACTGAGGAGCCTGCAACGAGCGGGGCATCTGGGGGGTGGGCAGAGACCGCCTCCCGCTCCGCCTCCCTCTCCTCAGCCTCCGCCCGCAGCACCAGGCTGAGGCGCGTGCTGCGAGGCGCGCTGAGGCGTGAGCGCGGCGACGCGTGAGGTGGCGGGGCGGGGCGCACCCGGGCAGGATGCGCAGCGGCTGGTCGGACGCAGTAGCTGACGACGCCTCTGCGCGACTCACGCGCAGCGCGGCGGCGCCCAAGTGCAGCAGCGCGCCGGGCAGCAGCAGGCGACCGCGCAGGAGGTCCAGCGCCGCCGGCTGCGAGCACACCAGCTCCGCAATGTCACAGCCCACGGGACGGGCCAACTTGCGCGCAGCCGCACGCAGCGTGGCGCCGTCGCTGGCCAGCGCGCGCAGCCGCCGCAGCGTGGCAGACGCAGCTCGGGGCGGCAGCTGCACTGTTGCGTCCAGCGCCGCCGGCTGCGCCCCCGCGCCCGCGCCTGCGTGGCAGGCGGCGCAGCACAGGAAGCGCCACTCCTCGCCGCCCTCACACCACACGCGCACCAGCAGCGCGTCGCCGAAGGCGCAGCCCAGCGCTGTGAGCTATTTGGGGGTGTCAGCGAACACCGCCGCTGGCTGTCTCGCTCGCACGCGCCTCTGAGGGTGAGAGGCGCACGCGCGCGCTGCCCGCGTCAGATTCCTCGGCAAGCACCAGACGCACGCCAGACAGCGGCACCTCCACCATTCGACGGAGCAGCCGGAGGGCGTTGGAGGCTGCATAGCGTCGTGGCGGGACTCCTGGCCTCGTGATTTGCGCCGCTCCTCTCGATGATTGTGTGAGATGGTGGCCGAGAGCGCAAGACCTGCTATTCACCCCGGCTGCGCCGAGGTGGCCTGCAAGTCACGCGCAGACATGTTTCGGGCGCTGCGCCGCACCGCGCCCTCTGCCGCTGCAGAGACGCGGGCCGCGCCAGCCGAGTGCCCACCGATGAGGGAGGAGCTGGGACAGTGCGCCTGGACGCTGGTGCGTGAGCAGCGCGTGCATGCGTGTGCGTGAGTGCTAACAGCTGCCTAGATGCACACGCTGGCGGCCCACTACCCCCTGGTTCCGAACGTGTATCAGCAGGCGCACGCGAGCGCCTTCTTCCGCGCGCTGGCTGCGCTGTACCCGTGCACGCACTGCCGCGAGGACTTCCACTCGTCGCTGTCGCAGGAGCCGCCCCGGGTGGAGTCGCGCCAGTCGCTGGCCGTGTGGCTCTGCGGGCAGCACAACGCGGTGAACGCCAAGCTGGGGAAGCCACTCTTTCCCTGCGACTTTGGCTCGCTGGACAGGCGCTGGCGCACGGGCGCAAGGGGCTGCTTTGCAGACGAGACGGCGGCGGAGAGCCTGGGCCAGGAGGAGGCTGAACCAGGAACACGCGAGCGAGCTTCGTGAGTTCAGAGACGTGTGGAGCTGCCTGGGCTGCGAGTGCGTACTGTATGTGCGCACTGTGGCCCCGTCACACCTCCCCGCCCTACGCCACTCTGTTGGAATTCATTCCTACGCGACTTGAATAGGCACGTGGCAGACACGATATGCCGAGTTGCCGTGGAATCCCTGCACGCGGCGACGCAGGCTGTGTGCAGTGGCGGCGCGCGCTGAACGCCTGGCTTGCGTTGCTCTTTCCTGACGGCAGCTGGCAAGCACGAGTGAGCGAGCGTCCTGAAGCCCAACACGCAAGCAGCAAGCGACGCGACGACGTCTCCTTCCTGCACACCACGAGCGACGACCTGGTCACCTCGTATCGCACTTTCAAGGTAGTGTTGCAACACGCGCAGGCTGCTGGGCACACGCTGGACGAGCTGGACGCCCTGGCAGCGCGGGTGGGCAACTCGCGTCGTCGTGTGCACAAGGCGGACAGGAGTGAGACGGAAGCGGAGTGCGCAGTCGCGACTCCAGGCGCAGTGCTCGCCAAGCGGAGCCGGACCACACGTGAAGCTGCTGCTGCGCGCGTGGCTGAGCGCGCGGGCTGCTCAGGCGCTGTGTCAGGGGCGACGTTGGCCCAGGCACAACTACAGCTGAGCGCCGGTGGCGTCGACACGCTGCAGACGGAGGCGCAGCTCCACGCGGCGCAGGCGGAGGAAGCGAATCAGCTGTGCTTGCTGCTGCAGAGGGTGCGTGCCGAGCTGCCGGCGTTCGCTGCGCAGGTCGAGGACTACAATACAGGACACGACAGTCTGGTCAGTTGTAGCTATGCAATGTGACTGGCTTGTCACGCGTCACGCTATTTGAAGAAGGAGAGGAATCTCTGGAACGTGTTCTCCGAGCCGCTGCTTTCCTCCGACGCGCCGCGCTGGGCCACTCGGCGCCCCTGCTGCTGCGACCCACCGCCGCCCGAGACTTGCGCCTCCGCCACGCGCGCCGCGCTGCGCTGCTGCGCATCCAGCACGGCTGGGTGCGTTTGTAGGAGGTGCTTCATTTGTGGGTCGCTGGCGAGAGCGAGCGCCATTTGCCCCCCCCTGGTGCTCACAAGCGGGTCAGCCCTGCGGTTCAGCAGCAGGCGCGCCATGACCAGCTGCCCCGACGCCGCCGCCAGGTGCAGCGGCGTGTAGCCGCTGTCGTCGGCCACGTCCAGGCGCGCGCCGTTGCCCACCAGAAGCTCCAGGAGCTCTTCCTTGCCGCTGGTCACCGCCCAGTGCAGCGGCGTGCGGCCCATCACATCGCGCGCGTTCATGTCCTGCCCGCCGGCCAGAGCCAGCATGGCGGCGTCAGCGTCGCCAGCCTCAACAGCCGCAAACAGCTCGCGCGACAGACAGCCCCCGCCGCCGCTGCCGCCGCTGGTGGCCTCGAAGCCCTCCTCCGCGCCCGCGCCCGCCATCGCAGCGGCGGCATGCGACAGGCTGCCCAGGCGCTGCGCTGCGGGCTGCTGCTGCTCGCTGAGCAGCCGCGCGGTGGCCAGGTCCTCCTCCTCCTGCAGCTGCCGCAGCAGCGCAGCCTCCTGCTCGCTCACGGCTGGCGCGTGCGCGGCGCCATCGTGCTGCTGCACGTCCATGGGCGCGGGCGAGGGCGGCGCCTCGAATGGTTGGAAGGCTGCTGTGAGGAAGGGGGTGTCTCCGTGGACACTGCGAAGCTCCTCCCAGATGAGCTCCTTCTGGTCGCGGTAGCCCTCGTCCGTGACCAACACGTGGAAGGCGCCGCCGTGCGTGTAGGCGGTTGCAAAGTGGTTGTTGCGGAAGAAGACGCACACCCGCTGCTGCTGCGGCATTGCCCGCAACGCGAAAAGCCCTGCCTCGGTGAGCTGAGCGGCGCTTTCGTCCAGGAAACGCTGCAGCAGCGCAGCCGTGTCCGCGGGCGTGGCCTCGTTCACCAGCGCCTCCACCAGCTGGTTGTACGACAGGCTGCCCACGGCTGCGCACATTTGGGGGTCGCCGGCGGGGTCCACCAGCCAGCCGTGCACCAGGGGCAGGCGCAGCAGGTCGAAGACGGCCACCTCTCGTGTAAACTCCACCGCGTCCACGGCGGTGAAGCGCACGTTCACGTCCAGCCCCCTGGCCAGGCTGGGCAGCAGCGCAAGTGCGTCGCTCACATTCTGCTCGCGGTTGGCGTCGCCGCTCTCGCTCCCCTCAAGCACGCAGCCAGCCACCAGCGACAGCAGCTCGGGCAGCGCCACGCGCGGCGGACCGCTCAATGGAAGGCTCAGCTTGCCGGAGAGTACCAGAGCGTTGGCTGCAGGGGAAGCGTGAGTCGCTCCAGCGGGGCGCGACCAGCATGAGGAGTGCTCTTGAGCTCCTCGCACCGATGGCCAGCAGCGGGCAGGGTCCGTTCTCGTTTTGAAGCACGAGGCTGACGTCTCGGTCGAAGACACGGCACCGCTTGAGAAGGTACTCCTTCGCGTCGGGGGCCGCGCCTCCAGCGGACTCTCCAAAGGCAAAGTCGTTCAGCACGCCCGCGGCAAACACTTCAGCCTCAGCGGGGTTGTGCGGGCCTGAGCTATGTGCGTCGTTCTCCGGCGCATCCACCTGCGCGTCGCCAGGCAGTCAGTGCCCACTGCCTCACACACGCCCCGCGCGCAGAGCAGGCGCAGAAGCGCAGCGCGCACGCCTCCTCGCGCACCTCCTGCGTGGCCGGGGGCGCAGCAAGCGAAACGAGCTCCACAGGGGCGGGCTGCTGCGCTCCCTCCTGCTCACTCATTCCGTCGCGTTGTGCGCTCAGAGTCGCGAGTACGCTCACAGGCACGTGATGCGGTTCACGCAGAGGAGGCAAAGGGCGCAAGAGAATCAGTTTTTGTTTTGGCTACCAAACGAGCGCTAGCTTCAGCTTCTGTCTCTCGCTGCAGCGTACAGCAAGAGTCTTTCTTCAGGCAGACGCGGCCAGCGCCTCCAGGCGCGCTGTGAGCCGCAGCGTGAGGGTGTCCCTGAGGCGCTCCATCATGGCGCGCAGCACCGTCGCTTCCTGTGGCTGCAGCTCCGCCAGCGCGTGGGCCAGCTGCGCGGGAGCATCATGCGCCAATGACGCGGGTGCGCTGGTGGGCTTGGCGGCGCCCCTCACCGCGCCCTGCAGCGCCTCGGTAGCTGCGCGCGCCTGATCCCCGTCTGCGCCGGGCAGGCGCAGCTCTCTGGCTGCGCGCGCGGCAAGCAACACGGCTGCGGCGGCTGCGTCCGCGCTGACGCCCTTGGGCAGCGCCGACAGCGTGGGCAGGGGCATCCCCAAGGGCCCGGGCTGCAGCACCAGCGGCGACCAGCCCAGCGCCAGCTGCTGCGCGTCGACGCCCAGGAGCGCAGACGCCGCGTCGCCCAGGCTCTGCGCGAACAGCTCCTCGTTTGGGGTGAGGCGCCGCGCGCAAGCGTCCACAAACGCCTCGGGAGACACCCAGGCGGCTGGCTGCACGCGGCCGGGGAGGAAGACGGGCACGCGCGGGGGCGGTGACGGGGGGAGGAAGGGCAGGGGCGGCCGCGACAGCGCCTCCGCCGCAGTGACCAGAGGCCGCAGCGCTCGGCGCAGAGCCTGCCGCCCCAGCAGCTCGCAGGCGCTTGTGAGCTCCGCGAACAGCAGGCCGTCGCGCAGCGACGCTGCGCTCGGGGACAACAGCAGGCGAAGCGCGTCGGCGGGGGGCAGGCCCTCTTCGGGCACGCTGTCCAGGTCCAGAAAGGCGCCAGTCTCCGCGGTGGCGCCCAGCGCTGCAGATAGCAGCACCATCAGCCGCTGGCCGCGCAGCTCCGGCTTGACGCCGCTGCCTGCGGGCGCGTACAGGATCTCGGACAGCGCGCGCTGCAGCTCCGGCGCGTCGTCGGACAGCAGCTTGCGGCTGACAAACGGGAACGAGGCCATCACGATTCGGTAGTCGGGGGTGCCCTGCAGCGCGATGCCTTCAAGAACTGCAACGGCACGAGCCAGAAGCGCAAAGTAGGGGGGGATGCTGAAGGGCACCTCCGACAGCGCAGTGAGAATGTCCTGCGTCAAGGACTGCACACCACGCGCGCCGCCATAGCTGTCCAGCGCCGTCTTCAGCCCTCCGCCAGAGCTGACGTAGGGGCCCAGCACGCGCCCCATGAGCGGCTCAACCTTTGCTCGCGGCGTGTCCGGCGGAAGAATCTTGAGCGCCACGAAATCGTCGATCAGCCCCGCCCAATCCTTGTTGGCCAAATGCACCACGCTGTTGACCAGCGCGTCCATGTCGCTCTGCTCCAGGCGCGCCATTAACCCGAAGTCCAGCAGCGCCAGCTTATAGCCCTTGCTGGTGTCGCGCAGCGCAAGCAGGTTGCCCGGGTGCGGGTCAGCGTGAAAGAAGCCAAGCGTGAGCAGCTGCGTGAGGAACGCCTCCTGCCCCACGGCAATGAGTTCCTTGATCTCTTCGGGGCTGCAATCCGTCAGCTTCACGCCATCCACCCACTCCGTGACCAACACGCGGCGGGTGCTGTGCTCGAAGAACACAAGCGGCACGTACACGCCCGTGATGCCCGCCGCCGCCAGGCTGTCGCGCATGCGCTGCGCGTTGCGCGCCTCGTTGCTGAAGTCCAGCTCGGTGAAGAAGCCGATGGCCCACTCGTTGAGCAGCGCCACGTAATCTGTGCGCTGTGAGGGCGCCAGGCGATCCATGAGGCCCTGATAGACTTCCGCCGCGCGGCGAAGCACGTAGAGGTCCTTGGACACCACGCTGCGGATGCCCGGGCGTTGCACCTTCACCGCAACCTCCTGCCCGTTGGATGCCAGCTTGGCGCGATACACCTGCGCCAGCGAGGCTGCAGCCACCGGCTCCGGCGTGATTTCTCTGAAGACACTGGCAAGAGGCACGCCCAGCTCCTCTTCGATCAGCGCAAATGCGGTGGCGGTGTCGAAGCGCGGCACCGCATCTTGTAGTTTCGTCAGCTCCGCCATTGCGCGCGGGCCCACTACGTCTGGGCGCACGGACATCATTTGCCCAGCCTTGATGTAGGTGGGCCCCAGCCTCTCCATTATGAGGCGCGCGTCGCGCGCGAGCTCGCCGTCACGCTCCGCAAGCGCAGACGGGCCGCCGGTAATCAAAATTGTTGCCAGCTTGGTGAGGAAGGGCACGTTGACGCCCAGAAACTCGGTCCAGTGCGCCTGGCCAGGAGAATGTGAGCAAGCGAGAGAGCGAGCGAGGGCCTCAGCTTCCGCGGACGCAGACCACGCGCCTGCAGCTCGCTGGGGCGCTTGTCCCAGAAGGATTGGATGAGCTTGCGGTCATAGGCGAGCGGCAGGCCGTCCTTGTCAACCTGCGTGGAGGCAGCGCGGCAGCCGGTGAGCGTTAGTTGTGGTGGCGACAGCAGCACAGTACAGGCTCTCTGGCTCGCAAATGCAAACCAGTAGAATGCACAAGGCAAGTGCACAAGAGAGCGTCGCGAACGCGCCTCGCCCGTTCCGCTCTCGTCACGCGCAACGAAGGACTTGCTGTCGTCAAAGGCGCTCACGCCTCGCTCTCGCACAGCGCGCGACACCTCCGTCGCAGCCAGAGCAGCGGCTCCCATCATTTCCAGCGGACTTCGGTCGCTCACGGCGCCCAGGCGACTGCTGGCCGTCCGTCGTGCCTGCTTCCTCGATGCTGCAGTTGAGGGCCTGCAGTCGCGGGACCGTGCCAGCGTGTGCTCTGCAAGACCTCCAGCAAGGCCCCCGGCCAGGCTCATAGCGTGCGGCATGGCGATACAGAGCCGGCGAGGGCGCGTTGTCGTTGGTCAGCATATGACGTGGCATTCACGTAGTTGCAGAGCTTTGGTGAGCGATGATGCGATGAGAAGACCGTTCGTCGATTCCATCCTGCCTCGCCCCGCCCGCTCCGTGCGCACGATGCAGCTGCTGGTGAAGCCCCGCGTGCAGAAGGACAAGTGGAGCCTGTATTGGAAGACGAGCATGGCGACCAAGACTGAGGTGCTGGACGAGTTCCAGCTGGAGGTTGAGCCCGGCATGACGGCGGCTGCGCTCAAGGCGCGCGTGGCTGAGCGCCTGGGCTGGGCGCCGGTGATGGAGCTGCTTCGGCTGGAAGGCTTCGAGGAGCCCTGGGAGCTGTGTGCCCTGAAGGGCGTGGAGCTGCCCGACGACGCCTCGCTGGCCCAGGCGGGCGTCACGGACGGCTGCGAGCTCACCTTCGTGCGCAAAGTGCTCGTGGCGGAGGGTGCGGCGCGACGCGGGAGAGCCGGAGCTGTAACGCTCTGAGACGGGCCCGCCCGGAGCGCGCCGGGCACGCACGGGCGACCGCGTGCGCGCAGCGCAGCACGCAGCTGTGCGCCAGCAAGCACCTTGGGCTGAGCGGCGACGCCCAGCGCCCTCCACACGCGCGGCGAGGCGTGACGCGACTCACGAGGCACGCTCGCGCTCCCCCCAGGCTGGAAGATTGTGACGGGCAACGACAGCGACAGCTCCACGGATGAGGTGTGTACGCCTGGGAGCTGCATGCTGGAGCGCGCGTTGCTCGGGAGCTTCTCACACCTACGTTTCTGCTCATAGGAGGACTTCTAGGCACGCCGACGGATGCGTGGATAGAGACAAACGCCCGTGGAATTCACACATCTGATACAACCTCCCAACTGCCGCCCGTGCCCGTGCTGCTCGTCTCAGCGGGCACGATCTCCGGCTCCGAAGCGGAGGATGATGCCTCTGCTTCGCTCTCTGCCGCGCTCCCCTGCGCTTTCTGGGGCGGCCGCGGCGGCGGGTGGTCCAGCGCCGGCGGCAGGTGCGTGGTGGGCTGGGAGGTTACGATCCAGCTGGCCGCGTACTGCATCCAGGGCTTCTTGCCAGCCATGCCCATGTCCAGCTTCGCCTTGGTCACCTGCGGCCCCTCACGCTGCAGCGCCGCCAACAGCAGCTCGCGAGTCACCGGGTGCGCGCCCACGCGCTTCTGGGCCACGGCGGTGCGCAGGGCGTCAATCACGGTGAGCCAGAGCTTGTTCTGCAGCATCAGCGCCGGCGACTTGAGGATGGGCGTGATGTTGCGCGCGCTGAAGCCAGTGCTGAGCGGCGTGCTCTGGATGGCGCCGCCGCTGTCGTCGTACAGCAGCACTGCGTTGGGTGACGCCGCGCTGCCCACGGACATTGGCCCACGCTCCGGGGCGGCCACCGCAGCGGGGTGCGGCAGCGGATCGGTGCAGATAAAGACCTTGCCGTCCAGCACGCCGTACAGACTCAGCGGCGCGTCCACAGGCTCCGGGGGCGGAGGTGCTGGCAGCACGGGCGGCGCCGGCATCTGCGCCGCCCGCTCAGCTTCCGGGTCTTCGTCGATGGACGTGCCGCTCAGAGTGCGGCGTACGTTCACGCCGCTGCGCCGACGCGGCAGCAGCGAGGCGAGGGCAGCCACAATGCCGCCGGGCGCAGCGTCACCGCCGCGGCGCCGAGGCAGCGGCGGTGTGGGCGTGGAAGGGCGGCGCGAGACTGCGGCGCTCTTCTTGGCGCCGATGAAGCCGATGAGAATGTTGTGGCGCCCGTCTGCGTGCGCGGGCATGAGGCGTGAGCGGTTGCGCCCTGTCGGCTGCACTCTGTTTGCGCTGCGCTTGCGCGCGGCGTACCCTTCATGGGACGGAAAGGCACGAACCGGATGCGCGCCACCAGCCCCGTCGCCTCGCACTCGATGACGGCGGAGCGCACGAGGGAGGCTGTGGGCACCGCGCGCTCCAGGCCGCTCAGCTTGAGCCCCGGCAGCCGGATGCGGTACGTCTCCTTGAACGCGGGCGGCGCGCCGGGTGGGTCTACATCGTTGCGGATGGGGCGAAGGGGCGGTGTGCCTGGAGGCGCGCCCGGCGGCAGGTGGAAGCGCTGCGGAAGATGGGGAAAGGCGGACCGTCAGCTTGGAGGTTCAGTCCAACGCCGCGCATGCATGGCCAACACCTTGGGCCACGGGTAGAAGGCGGCGCCACCCAGCTCGATGGTCATAGGCGGCCCGGGCGGCGGCGGTTTGGGCGGCGCAGGCGCAGGCAGCCCCTGCGCAATCGCGTTGGCCACAGCCTCCTCGTGCGCCGCCGCCGCGTCGCGCTCCGCCGCCAGGTCCGCCATGGGCGGGGGCATGCCGTCCATGAGGATGAGCAGCATGCCGCCACCCTGGGCAATCACGCGCGGCTGGCCGGGAGCACACAGCAGCGTGAGTGATGCCCGCTCCGCCTGCTCACGCGCGCGGCGGCATGCACGCGCCTGGATGTGAATGCGCATGGATGCCTGGATACGCTGAGAGACGTGGAGGTACTGGTCGGCGAAGCAGACGTTGCGCAGCACGCTCTGCTCCTGGTAAAGTAGCACCGCGCCGTCCTCCCCGGCCGTGCCCTCCAGATCAACGCGACGCAGCGTGTGCAGCCCCAGCACGCCTGGGAAAGGGCGCATGCGTGAGACGGCGGGGAGGCGGACGAGAGCAGCAGCGCGCACCTGGCAGGCGAAGCGCGGAGAGAGGCGCCTTCACCACCGGCTTGAGCCAGGTGGCCACGTGGGCGAGCACGATGCGGCACACGCCCATCATGCGCTCCTGGGGCGGTGCGCCGGCGGCAGCCTGGTCCTCCAGCGCGCGCAGCATCGCCCCAAACTCCTGGAAGCAGCCGTCGCTGGGCGCTCGGGTGGCGGGCGGGCGGGGCGAGGGCGGCACGCAGCCGCGCAGGTCGAACATGAAGCGCGCAGGCAGTGTGTCCTCCTCGTCACTGTCGCTGTCGTCGCCCACTGGGCGCGAGGGCAACCAGCCTCGGTGCCGCGGCGCCGCCGCACGCGCCTCGCGCGCGAACCCGCCGCCCAGGCCGGGCATGCATCCAGCCATGGCGGGCGCGAGGGAGCTGTTGGTAACGCACAGCACACGGCACGTCCCGAGGCTTGGTTCTCGTGGCTTTTGTGAGTCCCAAGCGCCATCACCACGTGGATCACACGCGTGTCAGTCCATCTCTCAGACCTGCGTGTCGTCCTCTTGCTCATCTTCCAGCAGCCCCTCTGCAGGCGGCTGTCCTTCTTCGCCCTCGCCCGCCTCGTGCGCCTCCTCCTCCGAGTCCACCTCCTCTCTGGGCGTGCGCCCCTCCCCCGGCGCGTACAGTAGGTAAGTGAGTGCCGCCAGGCGTCGCTGCAGCTTCTCAACCTCCGTTTCCTCCCCCTCCGGCGGCTCCGCGTCATCCCCCAGGTTGTCCGCATACTCGCGCAGCACGCAGCGCACGTCCGCCAGCGAGCCCCCGCCCAGCGTCAGCGCGCGCAGCAGCCGGTCGTTGATCCCCGGGTGCGCGATGCACCACAGCTGGGCCAGGATGAGCGCACAGTGCTGCAGCGTGAACAGGCCGCCCTCCAGGCGCGCCACGTAGCGCTCCTCTGGGTCCTCCTCCGTCGCCACGACGCGCTCCGCCGCGTGCGTGCGAGCTGCGTATTTGAACCACAGCTCCGCGAGGCGGTCAACCTTTGCGTGCTCCTCCTCCACGAACTTTGCGGCCACGCGGTCCCGCCGCTCCCCGCTGGGCAGCGCGCCCAGCAGCGCGGCGATGAGGGACACGGCGCGGGTCTCCTCCTCGTCGGCAGCCTCGACGCCGCGCTTGCGCCGCGCGGCGACGGAGCAGCGCCCGCTGAAGGCGCTGAACACGGCGCCCAGACCCGCCGCGTCAACCAGACGCTCAGCGGCGGGCATGCACCGGGTGAGTGCGAAATCAAGCGCCTGCTCGACGGGCGTTGCGTGAGGCTACGACACAGCAGAGCGTGCACAGAACAACGCGCCTTGAGCGCGGCCGTCTTGGCGCTGCCCTTGTTTCGGATGATGAGCAGCATGAGCTCGATGCCCTCCGCTTGGACAAACTTGAGCTTGTTGTCGTCCAGCATGATGGCTGAGCACAGCGCGTCGAAGCAGTTCTCCACAAACTCCAGCGCCAGCTGCTCCTCCAGCGGCGCCCTGGGCGTGGCGGGCGCGCGCTTGAAGGGCGCGATGGCTCTCAGCAGCGCATCTACGCCGTCTGCTGCGCCCAGCGCGCGCGCAGCCGAGTCGCTGCCCGCCAGCAGCACAGCCACCAGCTCCGCGGCGTAGACCCTGTTCTCGTCCAGGGGCACCTTGCGGGTCAGGCGCGCCAGGATGGAGGGCAGGAGCTGCGGATGCTCCAGGAGGGCGTCGCGCAGTGCAGGGGAAACCTCCACCAGGTTCTCCAGCACAGCCAGCAGCCCGTGCACCGCCTGCGCCTCCTCCTGCACGCGCTCGTCGAAGCGCTGCAGCGCCGCCAGCAGGGTGGCGACGCCGTCAGCCCCGACCAGCGCCGCGCCCAGCGCCGCCCCACCGGCCAGCGCCTCGTCGCTCTCCTGCACCGCGTCCGCGTCCGTGAGCTCACGCAGCACCTCCACCGCCTCCGCCGCGATGTCCGCGTTGTCGTGCGACAGCAGCGACAGCAGCGAAGGCACAGCGCCCAACCGCACCAGCTCTGGGTACAGCTCCGGCGCAGCAGCCAGAGCGCCCAGGCGCTTCACCTCTTCGTGCAGGTCAACCTCGCTGTCCAGGAACTTCTGGGGCACGTCCGCAAACTGGGCAGCGCGGGGGCGGTGAGCGACGGCATACATGCGGGCTTCACCACGCGCAGCGCGCACCTTGATGCGCGCCGCCAGGTTTTCCTTCAGCCGGCGCTCCAGTGCCACCACGGCGCGGCGCACTGCGCGCACGTCCAACTCCTCCAACGGCTGTGAGCGCGTGAGGCATGCTTTGCTCGACGGTGCAAGCGCTGCACGCACCTCGCCCTCGCCGCCCGCGTCGCGCTCAGCCTGCTCCAGCAGTTGGGCGCCGTCCACGCGCGCGTTGGGCAGCCTCGGCGGCGGAGGCTGAGCGAGTGCGTTAGGGCGGCTGCCTGGGCGCTATGGGGCGCACGCCAGCAGCAGGCGCAGCGCACGCGTGCAGGCGCAGGGGCGCAAGCGCGACAGGAGGGAGTGCGCGCCTGCATCAGCCCCGGGCCGGAGACGAGAGCCGCATCAGCCCCGTCCGATGCTCCTCTGCCCGCCGGTGTGTCTGCGTAGTAGCCTTGGCCCAGGCGACCGCGGCCGAACCAGTAGCCGCGTCTCGCGCCGCTGAAGGTGGCGGAGGCGATGAAGGGCTGCGCCGTGGTGCGCAAACTGGCCTCCGCGCCCGACTCTTCTTCACGCTTGCGCTTGCTCACAGCTGATTCTGAGCGGTCCATGCTCGCCGAGACGGACTATCGGAGGGTCGTTACGTGTGGTACGACAACATACATACGCACCTCCTGTTCGATGCAGCATTCTACTCCACCCATGTAGCCTATGATGGGCGATGGACTCTCCTGGCGTCGACGTATTCACCTCGCAGCGCCCGCCCAGTCCTGGTTTGCTCGCGGCCGTGGCTTCGCTGGAGGCGGCGTGCTTCCCAGAACGCGGCGCGGACTGCGAAGTGGCTCGTTCGCTGCTGTTACGGCGAGCTGCGTTGCTGGTGCTCCCGGACGGCGACGGGCTGCTCGGCTTTGCGCACGTGACCTGGACCATCTCGGGCACGCTCACCAGACTGTGCGTTCGCCAGGACGCCAGGGAATGCGGACGCGGCCGCCTGCTCCTCGCTGCGGCACTCAGCACGCTGCGTGGCGCTGGCGTGCACACGGTGACGCTGCACGTGGACGCAGCTGGAGGAGGCGCAGCTGCGCGTGGTCTGTACGCCGGCGCCGGCTTCAGCGTCGATGGCGCAGTGGGCGCGAACTACTACGGTCCGGGGAGCGATGCCGTTTGCATGGTGCTGGTGCTGTGACTGAAGCACACGTGTGATATTCATCGCAGGGAGCGTCTGTTTGTGTGTCGTCGGTTTGTTGTGAGAGTCTCGTCGTTGGGAGCGACGTTAGCGGCTCATCGTCGCCGCCTCGGCTTTGGCCAAGCTCCAGCGCGCAGCCATAGCGGATTCCTCAGCCTTGCGGCGCATCATGCTGGCACGGGAGCCGTTGGCCTCAGCTGGTGCGTTGAGCGCGGAGGACGCGGCTGCTTCCGCCTCAGCCTTCTTCTGCGCCTTCCTCGCTGCGGCTGCGTCCGCTGCATCCGCGTCTGCTCGCGCCTTGGCGGCAGCGGCGGCGGCTTTGGAGGCCGCCTTGGCCTGCATCCTGACGACGGCGGCCGCCTCCTCCTCCGCAGCAGCGGCCGCGCGCGCCTGGGCCTTGGCAGCAGCCTTGATCGCCGCGGCTTCTGCCTCCTGCTGCGAGCGGGCGAGAGCCTCTGCCGCGGCCTGGGCGGCGGCGACGAGGTCCGCGGCCGCCTGCGCGGCCTTTCGCTCAGCAGCCAGAGCATCAGCCTCAATCTTGGCCACCCGCCGCGCCTCCGCCTTCTCCACAGCAAGTTGCTGCGCCGCCGCAGCTTCAGCAGCGGCCTTGGCCGCCTGTGCCTGCGCCTTGGCCAGCTCGCGCGCCTCAGCCTCGGCCGCATCCTTGGCAGCCCGGGCCTGCGCCCGAGCCGCCGCAGCCGCCTGCTTCTTCGCGGCCGCCTGCGCGGCATGCGCCAGCTTCTGGGCAGCAGCGTCGGCCTCCACCTGCGCACGCTGCTCCTCCTCTTCCTGCTGCTGAGCCTGCTGAGCGCGCTGCCACCCGAAGACTGCCTCCGCAGCCTCCTCCGTCGCGCGCATCGCCGCCGCCTTCTGCTCCGCGGTCGCGCCCGCGGGCTGCACGTCGAGCGCGGGCAGCGTCCGGGGCACCTTGCGCCGCGGCGCCGGCTTGGACATGACCCGTGCGTCCTCCGCCGCCGACAGCGCAGCAGCCGCAGTCTCCTCGGAGGCCTGCGCCGCGGCCGCAGGCGCTGTGGCGGCCTGCAGCGCCTTGGGCTTGCGCTTTGGGGGGATGCGAACCAAAGGCTCATCCTCCGTGTCGCTGACACTCGACTCGAGCGCTTCCAGCTCCTCCGCGTCGACATCATCCGTGCGAGCCGACGCCTGCGCCTCCTCCTCGCAGTCAGACTCGTCCGCGGAGGCGGCATGTCGCGCATCGATGGCGTTCAGCGCGGCAGCAGCCTTTGCGGCCGCCTGCGCAGCCTTTGCGGCAGACGCGCTGGCTGCGCCCTGCTTCAGGCCCTTGCCAGCCGCCTTCTTGTGGCCAGATGCCTCTGGTGACTCGCTCTGCTCAGCCTCCTGCGCGTCCCCAGGACCAGCCTCATGCGGTCCCCTTCCAAACGACAGCTTTTCAAGCAGCTCCCAGCTGGACTCGCTGTGCGGGCTGGTCACGTCACGCCAGCTGCGCTCGCTGCTCTTCAGCAGCGCAGCCTGGGCCGTCTTCAGCACCACTGGCTCCCCAGCAAGCGCCGTGCTTGCCTGCTCCCAGCCCATGTTGTGGCCCAGGCACAGCACCGTGGCGTCAGCCTCGGTGGCGCACTCGCGCAGAGCGCTGAAGATTGCGCTGATGGCGTCATCGCAGCTGGCGGAGCGTTCGTAGAACTGGGGCAGGAAGACTGTGCGCGCGTTGTGAAGCGCGGGGAGGTGGGAAGCGATCACCTCGAGCGTCTCAGCCGTGCGCGCGCTGTCTGATGCGAGGATGAGCGAGGGAGTCCAGTGCGGCGGACGGGCAGCCAAGTTCCTGGCCACCTCGCGTGCGTGGCGGCGCCCGCGCACAGTCAGCGGGCGCAGCTTGTCCGCCGGCCCCGCGTTGGTCTCGTCGCGCGGCACGCTCTCCGCATGGCGCAGCAGCACCAGACGGCGCTGTGTGTCAGAGGCGAGCAGTGAGCGCCATAGAGCTTGCAAGAGCTCAGCCGCCGGGCTTAGGGGTTCCCAGGTTCCCAGCGCGAGGCCGCAGCTCGGCGAAGCGCGGCAGCACGCACACGGGGCACACACCTTGCGCGGCAGAGGCACCACGTCAGGCTCGCTGGCGGCCACGCCGCACGCCGGGCGAGCCCATGATGCGTCGCGCCGCTGCCGCAGCCTGGGCGGCAGGCTAATGCGCTGCACACGCAGCTGCTGCATAAAGGCAAGCGTAGGAGGGGCCCTTTGTGTACGACACTGGGTAGCCCGTCTGTCTGTGGTGCTGAGCTGGCAGCACCTGGCAGGGGCCTCTGTCGTCGATGTTGCCCCCCCCCCGCTACCTCGTCCTCTCCGCTATGACTCGCCTGACGACCACCATCGTCGTGCTGGTGGGTATCGCAGCAGCTCTCCTCGTGCGGTGCGCAAACGAGGGGTGCGATGCCGCGCAGACACGTAGACAAGACTTGCATCGCGTGCGCCTCGCGCTGACGCCTGACATACAGCGTGGGCGAGGACAATGGCTACGCCCCCTTTGGCTGGGAGGATGCGCCTCCGCTGCCCTCGCTCGAAGGCAAGTGGGCGATGAACAACGCGCTGGAGGGGGCCGAGCAGCTCTCCTACAGCGGCTCAGTTTTAGCTCCCGAGTCCTTTGCTGTTTGGAAGGACTCCGTCTATGCCAGCATCGCCACGGGCGCGGTGGTGCGCCTGCCCAGCGACACCAGCCAGGCAGCCACCCCCATATTCTTCGCAGCGGCGGCGGCCGAGCGCTGGTCTGGGGCTCCGGGGGAGCACCCGCTGTACGCCCGCTGCGTTGAGCTGGTGAGCAAGGGCAACGTGACGTCCGAGGACATTTGCGGGCGCCCTCTGGGACTGCGTGTTTTCAACGACTCCCTCTACATAGCGGATGCAGTCTTTGGTATCTTCAAAGTGGCCCTTGGTGATGCCGTCTTCGCAATGCCAACTCCGGAGTGGCTGGTGAAGCCCACGGACGTGAGCCCGGCGATGCGCTTCATCAATGATCTGGTCGTTGATGAGCGCGATGGCAGCGTGTACTTCACCGACAGCAGCTCCGTCAATGCGCGTCGCAGCTACCTCACCGAGATCAAGAACAACGCAGCCGTTGGGCGGCTGTTGCGCAAGGCCCCCGATGCGCAGGTGGAGGTGCTGGCATCCAGCTTACACTTCCCAAACGGCGTGGAGCTGGTGAACGGGACTGTGCTCTTGGTGGTGGAGCTGGGCCGCATGCGCATCCTCCGCTGTGACCTGCCCGTGCCCAGCGGCGGCGAGTGCGCGCTGTCGCCCTTCACCAGCGCGCCGCTGCCGTGCGTGGCGGACAACCTGCGCCTCTCCGCCGACGGCGGCGAGCTGCTGCTGGGCTGCGCCACCAAGATCGCCCAGCCGGCGTCGCTCATCTACATCTTCTGGACGCAGCCCAACGTGGGGCGCCTGGTCAACACCGTGCTCAGCGCGGTACCCAGCGTGCAGGAGCGGGTGCGCTCGCTGGTCCAGAGCTACGGCCTCGTGCTCCGCATCAATCTGGACGGCAACCCGAAGGGCAGCTGGCACGACCCCAGCGGCCGCACGGCGAGCATCAGTCAGGCCACGCAGGCTGGCGGCTTCCTCTGGCTGGGCAGCCCCGTGAACCCGTACGTGGCGCGCGTGCCTATGGCGAAGCTCGGAGCGGGCGTGAGCGGGTCCCGCAGGCGTCGGTGGTGAACGCAGTCATGCGTGGTAGAAGATGTCTGTGCGCCATACTCGTCCATCGCAGCGTGATCGCGCGCGGAAGGCCTCCTCGTCCGCCTTCTGGCTGGTGGCGGAGCCGCAGCGGTCTATCGCGCCCGCCTCACTCCTCGTCCGCGTCGCGCTTGCCGGGCAGCTGGTCGCGCAGCAGCGCAACCTCGGCGAGGCCCGCCGCGCGCGACCGTTGCGACACCGCGCCCAGCACGTCGTCACCAAAGCCCACGTTCTCGTGCATCGTGGATAGCTGGTCCATATAGCCGCGCTTCTCCACGCCCAGTGGGTCACCAGCCTCGGTTTCCTCAAGTTCTACCACGGACTTGATGCCGCGCATCAGCTCCGCAAAAGAGCGCGGCACCTTGTTCTTCAGCGCCGCCATCAGCGGGCTGTCCGGCATCAGCGCCGCACGGCGGGGGGTGCCGCCGCCGTCATGAGCTTCCGCGAGCGCTGCGCTGGCGCCGCTGCGCAGCACAGCACCCACAGCCCTGCAGCGATCAGCCGCGCCCCCTGCGGGCTTGAACACAGCCACCGGCTTCGACACCTGCGTGGTCAGCAGCTTGGCGGCCAGGAGCGCAGCATGTGATGCGGTGTGGACCGGCATCGCTTGCGCCTGCTCGAAATCTGCCCCCGCCGCCGCATGGTGCACCAGCGCCATGCGCCGCAGCGAACGCAGCGGGCTTTTCTTGGGTGCCGCATCTACCAGCGCGCGCACGCCCAGCGCCAGGCGCAGATTGGCGGCGTCGTCAGCAGCCGCGAAGACGCACGCCGAAAGCCGCTTCGCGTCCGCGCTGCCCAGCACCTGCGCCAGCTGCTTCTCTAACGGGCTCGGCGGCGCGGGCGCGGCAGGCGCGGCATCGTCCGGCGTAGCAGCAGCGGGCGATGCCGCGGCGCTCAAATCCAGGGCCACAACCACAGCCTTGAAGCCGTCCTCAAGCTTGCGCACTGGGTGACCGTGCTCGTCCAGCTCAACCTCATCGCTGGACGATGACGTGGCGCCAGCATGCACCAGCGGCGTGCCCTCCACATCGTGCTCATCCGCGGCGTGGGGCTCCTCCCCGACCGCGCGGTGCACCGCCGCGGTGGCTACGCTCTCGATCAACTGCCCAGGTAGGTCCACCACGCGCTGCGCCGCGCGGCCCAGCTGCTGCATGGCGGTGGCGTGGAGCTTGTGGCTTTGCCCGCGCGCCTCATGGCCAAAGCGCCTCACCTCGGCGCTGGCGTGCTCCGCTTCCGCCTGCGTGGCGCAAACCATGGTGACCGCCCAGTGCTCCGTCAGCAGCCGCGCCGCAACACTGAGCGCGCTGGCGGAGGAGCCAAACACGATGGCGATGGGTATTTCGCGGTCTTCGTCCCACTCATCACCGTTGGCGTCAGCCTTGCCTGCGTCACCCACGGCGCGGGCGGCGACGCGGAACAGCACCGGGCCAACCACCTGATTGACCAAGATAACGGCAATAAGCGTGGACTGAAACATGGGCCCAAAGGTGGGGAACAGCACGCTCATCTCCGATGCCAAGCCCAGCGACACGCCCGCTTGCGTGAGCAGGCACATCCACATGAGCATGTTTTCTTTGCGCGTGTAGGGGCGCAGCCCCGCGGCGTACCCACCGGCGGAGGATCCCAAAAAGATGCAAAAGGCGCGCACCAGGGCGATGATGCTGGCGAAGCCAAACGACTGTGCCAGCACCTTGAGCTTCAGGCTGGCGCCGGTGAGCGTGAAAAAAGGCAGGAAAACGTAAGGACCCAGCTTGCTGAGCACCAGGATGAAACGGTTGCGGTGGTTGCTGTTGTTGGTGCACACGTAACCCGCTACGATGCAGATGAGCAGAGACTCGAGCGTGATTGCGAAGTGCTTGAATTTGCGGCTGGTGAAAATGGCCAGCCAATGCGATAACACGAAGATGCCCAGCCCCAGCGGCAAGATGAAGTAGCGCTGCACATATGACTTGAAGTGCATGAGGAACATGAGCATGCGGCCGACGAACCAGCCGATGACGATGGAGAGTAGCATGACGCCAAGCGTTACCAGCACGGTGAATATGCTGAATCGCTCATTGTCGCACGTGGTGCGCGCAATAGAGGTTGTGATGGAGAAGAGGACGAGCACATAGAGGTCTCCAAGCACAGTCATACCCAGCACGGCGCTAGTGAACTGGCCTTTGGCTTTCAGCTCCTTGACGATCGCTATGGCGCTGGCTGGGGAGCGCGCTACCATGATGGAGGCGGCCACAGCAGCCACCGAGCCGCGGCAGTGGTGGAAGCGCAGCGCGTTGAGGAACGGGAGCAGCGGTGAAGCGGCCATAATGGCGCCTGTGCAGAGCAGGAAAGTGACCACTGCCGTCATGCTGGTCTGGTACATGATTTGCTTGAACAGCGAACGCAGCTCCGGCAGGTAGAGCTCTGCGCCCGCCGAGAAACAAATGAAGGCGAGAGCGCACTGCGTCACCAGTCCGAGCGGCATCAAGTCTTGCGGCTTGATCAGGCCCAAGATCTCGGGGCCAACCAGCGCGCCAACCACCATGTAGCCGGTGATGAGGGGCAGGCCGATGAAGGTGACGACGCCGCCCAATTGCGAAGACGCTACCACGCACACCAGAAACGTGATCCAGCACCGCACCGTGCCCAGCGGAAACACGCTGGCATAAGAGTCAGCTGACTCCTGAAGCAGCTGGCGTGCGCCGCCGGTGTCCAGCAGCTGCCGCGCAGCAGCGCCGAGAGCGTCGGTGGCATTCATGGCCCGCGACCGCTCCCCCTGGCCTACAGGGTGGCGGTGGCAGCGTCAGGCGCCCGTAAAGGCACGGCGCGGCGGCGGCCCGCGGCGGGAGCGCGCGGGGCGGCTCACGGCAGGGGTGCACACCTCAGGAATGCCGAGGCGGTGCGCTTTATGAGGCAAGCTGCCCGCGCAACGCCCCTGCGCCAGACGAGGAGCCCGGAAGGGCGCTGCACAGGGTCGTCGTGGCCCAGAGGCCCACGTGGCGGGCACCGGGCAGGCGGGGCCGCCTCATGCGCGCACCGCAGTCGCTACAACCGCCCGCAGGCGGGGCCCGCCTGGAACCGCGCTTCGCTATCCTTCCCTGTCGCCTTGCGTGACTCGTGCCGCCTTCCGCAGCCTTCGCCAGGTGTGCCCACTGGCTGCGTGGCGCGCAATGGACTCGCGCTTGAGGGCTGACAGCCTCCCCCGCTCCCTGCAGAATGTCTGGCGCTCTGGACCTCTCGCTGGACGACCTCATCAAGTCCAGCAGCAAGCCCAAGGGCGGGCGCGGCGGGCGCACGGGCGGGCGCGGTGCGGGGCGCAAGGGCATCGCAGTGCGAGCCAAGCCGACGGTCGGCAAGGCGCCACGGGCTCGCAACGCCGGCCCCTCGGTGCGTCCTCCGTTCCAGTCACCCTTCACACAGCCCGGCATGCGTGTGTCGGCGCGCCGCGTTGCCGCGCTGGCCTCTGCATTGTGTCAACCCTAGTGCCAGTCTGACGCTTCGGCCCCCAGGCTCGCGCGGTGGCCATGGCCGTGGACGACATGGACGCCTGGCAGCACGACAAGTTCGGCGGCGGCGCCGGCAACGTCAACGTTGTGCGCAAGGGCGGCGCAGGCGACGCAGCGGGCACCAAGCTGCTCATCAGCAACCTGCACCCCAACGTCACCACCCAAGACGTCAAGGCACGTCCGCTCCGCCGCAGCGCTTGGCCAGAGGCGCGGAGGGGTGGCTGGGGCGCAGTGCGAGGGTGCCAGTCCCAGGCGAAGGCGATGCTGTAGGGGCAACGTCGTCGCTGGACTGTCCTCCAGGCCTGCGCCCAGCCGCGCCGCGCCTGCTGAGTTAGCCGCTGTTGCGCCTCGCCTATTCGCGGCTTGGACCAACCCTTTTGCGTGGCGTGCCGCCTGTTTGGTGCCGCCCACACCCTCTCCTCCCCACAGGAGCTGTTTGCCATGGCTGGCGAGCTCAAGAAAGCCTCCGTCAACTTTGACCAGTCCGGGCGATCCAAGGGCACCGCGGAGGTTGTCTTTGCGCGCAGGCATGCACACGCACCCCGCTCCGCGCGCTGCCACGCTGCGCTCACGCGCTGCGCTGTGCTTTAGGGCGGATGCGGTGACGGCGCAGCAGCGGTACAACGGCGCCACGCTGGACGGGATGCCGATGAGCATCGAGGCTGTAGCTCCTATGCTTTCCCCGGGCGCGTCCATGCTCAGCAGCGGCAAGGTGCTGACCATGGCGCCGCGCGATGGCCGCGGCGGCGGCGGCGGCGGCGTGACGCGCACAGTCACCTTCGACGGCGGGCGCGGAGGCGGCGGCGTGTTTGCGCGCACCCTGGGCTCCTCTCTGCGCGGCGGGCCGGCGCCCGCGCGCGGCGGGCGCGGCGGGCGCGGCGAAGGGGCGGGGCGCGGCCGCGGCCGCGGGCGGGGCGCGGGGCGCGGGCGGGGAGAGGTGCGCCCCTCTCTTGCAACGCGGCCCTGTGCTGCCCGCGCCTCACACCGCCTGTCCCTCCCTACTCCACGCGCAGGGCAAGTCCAAGTCCGCGGTGGACCTGGATGCGGAGCTGGACAGCTATCACGCAGCCAGCATGCAGGAGTAGAGAGAGCAACTGCAGCCGTCGCTGTCGCCGGTACCGGACGAAGGAGCTCGAGCGACGACGAAGGGAGCTACGAAGGGCGGCGACCAGGAGTTGTTCACCGTGTAAAGTCACCACTTGCGCACCACTAGACTGTCTTCAGGGCTGTTTAAAAAAAAGTGTCGTACGATGAAGTACGGGGCAGTCGGGTAAGATCAGACGTCAAGCCATCCGCGGTCCGTGGTGTCGTCGGTGACAGTGCGCGCGTCTCGCCGACGTTTGCGCTGCGAGCGACCTCGCCTTTCACTTACTTGAGCGTCCTGGCGTCTCAACCGGCTCGCTGACGACTCGGAGCGTCCACCGCCGCTACGTCGCAGTCCACTCCGGAGCGACAGGTGCGCGCCTCTGCGGGTGCTTCTGCCGGAGTGGCGGGTTGCAGATTGCGCTTCGCTCCGCGCTGTGGCGCGAGCAGCTCTCGGCTTTGGGGCTGCCCGACTCGAGACACCTCTGCGCACCCGGCGGCTCCTCGCGTCACATGCAAGCCCCTGCGCCGCCCTGCGTGGTGCTCAAGTGCGCGGCGCGGCCGAGCTGAGCGGCCCAGCCCCAGCGCCTGCGCATTTGACTCACGTCTTCAAGTCCGCGCTTGGCTGACAGGATGGCGAAGCCGCTGGTCTACAAGGAAGGCGAGCCCGTGTCACGTGAGCTGAGCAAGCACCTGGGTGCGTGCGCGCGGCAGTGGTAGCCAGCGTGGGCGGCTCTGCGTGACTGGTCTCTGCCTGCTGAGGCGGCACACGCACACACTGCTGAGCCACTCTGCTCGCGCAGGCGAGGGCGGCTGCGAGGGTGCGCCGCTGGAGGTCAGGATCCCTGCCGACTGCGTGACCGCCGCCAACCGTCAGGCGCGTGCCTTGTGTGCCTCGCGCCACAGGCGGGCCTTGCGCGCCCTTGCTCTCGGTTCCTCACCCCCCCCTCTTCTCCCCGCGCCCCAGGTTCGCGCCCGTCAGCTGTGGGGCACGGACGTATACACGGAGGACAGCGACTTGGTGGCGGTGTTGGTCCACACCGGCCACTATGCCCTCACCCCCACAGGCGCTCATCCTCCGGCCGGCCTCTCCGAGCTGCGCGCAACTATCCGCCCCATGGCTGGCCAGGAAGGCACGGGGCGATCGCGCGCACCCTGCGCCGCTGCATACGTCCCAGCGCAGTGCTCACCCGTACCCCCTTTGCTCTCTTCTTTTCGGCCCGCAGGCTACGCCTCCACCGCGCGCCATGGCATCCGCAGCCGCGCGTGGGGCGGCGCGCAGCGCAGCGCTGGCACGGGCAGCTGTTCTTTCCGGGTGGAGAAGGTTGTGGCTGTGATGAGCGGCGGCGCGCAGGCTTCCCTGGACCCTGAGGGTGGCTGGGGCGGCTCCGTGTCGTGCGCCACGTTCATGATGGGCGGCGGCGAGCGTGGGGTGCACACGCGAGGCGGCAGCGAGGCGTCCCGCCGCGGGCGCTACGTGAGCGAGGTGACCCTCCAGTTTTCGCTCACCAACGAGCCCTGGCTCAAATACACCCTGGCGGCGGTGGCTGACCGGGGCCTCAAGCGCGCCGCATGGACCAGCGCGCGGCTGCGCGAAGAGGTGCTCTTCCTGGAGACGTCACGCGGCCGCTACCAGCTCCACTGGGAGGGCCTGGGCGCGGTGGGCGCGCAGCTGGCCCCCGACGCGCTGGCGGCGCTGGACGCGTTCACCTTTGCAAAGTGCCGCGGGCCGCCGCTGGAGCTTAAGGCTACGCTGCAGGCGGGGCTGCCCCTGCCCAAGGCGGCCACGCAGGTGCTGGCCAAGGGCCTCGCCTGGGAGGCCATTCGGTGGGGCGTGGCGGGCGTCACTGTGGGGGGGGTGCACTACCCCGTCTTGCGCTGCCTCTTCCTGCCTGCAGGCAAAGCCTGACGGAGCGAGGGGTGAAACCACCACGTAGAGCTCTATACACGGGGGATGGGGGGGTGGCGGGGGCGAAGGGCCGCGTGTCACCACACAACAATTCTGTCACGGGCACTGGTCACTGTGTCAGCGAGCATGTGCGCTACTTAGAGCCAGCTAGGCGCGAGGCGGTGTCCGTCATCTGTGCAGCTCCCTCTGGAAGATGCCGTGACGACGGTGGGTTGCGCCGAAACGTACGTTACGAGTACCGGAGTACGACCACGCGCCACGCCCCCAGCAGGGCAGCAGCCGAAAGGATGAAGCAGGACGGCCGTGTTGGTTGCACACATTGTCTAGAACGGCGTAGCTAGATCTTTGTCTATTTGAATTTGAGGCAGCTGCGAGTCTTCTGCTCGTTCTCCGCCTGGATGCGCTGGCACTCCGCCTTGTGCGTTCCCGTGGTCCACGCCTGAGCCAGGCACGCTGCGCTACAGAAGGCCGCAGACTGGCAGGCGGAGCAGGCGTGGAGGCGCTTGTCGGAGGCGCCGCAGCCGGAGCAGAGGAGGGGCGCAGGGCCTCCGCCACGGCACTCCAGCAGCTCGATCAGCTCCTGATTGCCAGGATGGCAATGCCGTGCGATATCCAGCGCCGTGAACCCATCATGTGAGGCAGCAGCCGGATCTGCGCCGGCAGCGAGGAGCGCGGCGCAGCAGTAGCGGTGACCTTTGAGCGCGGCCATGAAGAGCGGTGTCGCTCCGAACACGTTGCGCGCGTCTATCTCCGCAAGGCTCATCTTCTGGTTGTTGGGTCGCCCGATGAGCAGCGTCACACATGCCAGGTGCCCACCTTGAGGCGACGTGGAGGCAAGAGAACGAATCGCAACGCTGCGCTGTCCGTGAGGCCCCCGCAGCCAGGAGGGCCTTCACCATGGCGTGATGACCACCCTGATAGGCGAGATGTAACGGCGTGATGTCGTACGGAGCATCAGGGTTAAACGGGGCGCGTTTCTTGATGGTGCGCACGTCGATGTCGTCCGCAAAGCGGGGCAGAAGCAGCTTGAAGCACTCTAGCTGGTTGGCGATGATGCTGGCATGCAGAACGTTGTAGCCATCGGCACTGTTGAGGTGCAGGTTCGTATGTGGAATGAGTTCGCGAACGCAAGCTGTTTGGCCATAGCCGACTGCAAGTGACAGCGGCGTGTGGCCCAGAGGTTCACAGCTATTGGCATCAGCACCAGCCTCCAGCAAGAGGCGCAGCACGTCGTTGGCTCCACCTTGGGCGGCAATGTGCAACAGCGAGAAAGAATCTTGTGGGAAGACTGCGTTGGGAGAGAAGCCGTCGGCAAGAAGGAGTCGCACCAGCGCCGTGAGATTGTTGCACGCGCTGTGGCAGAGTATGCCCAGCTTCTCTGCGTGTGTGATGGTGCGCAGAAAGGCTGCAAACCGGGCCGCCTCGCGAGGAGATGTGGCGCAGCGAGCGTTGAGGGCGGCGCCCTCGGCTAGCTCAGCAGCCAAGGCGGCCTCGGACATTCTTGTTGAGCGGCGCGTGTCTCCCACAGGCGTCGAGTGGCAGCGCAACAGGGCGCGAGGGCGTGCGCGAGGAGGAGAGAGCGTCTCTCGCGCTCAATTCAGCCCGTGCAGCCTTCGCAAAGAGGAGCGGGCACTCGGGCGTTGTAGGAGCACCCACAGGCGTCCGCGATACGCAGAGGGCGGAGGCGCGGGCGGTGGAGGCCCAAAAGCAAAAGAGCGCTCACACGGCTTTGCTCTGTGACTCAGGGGCGCACAGGACACACAGGTGGCACGGAGCCAGCAGATGGCGTGGGACAGGCTTGCGGAGGGAGCGAGGCGCGAATGACGTGGCGACGGCGTGACGCAGTGTCGCTTGGTTCTCGCGTGCTGTCTGCCATGCTTCGCGCTTCGCCTCCTCCTTACAAGCGCCATTATCCGTTATTCGTGTCTGAGGCCTCTGTGCGGCGCTCAGCTCAGTTTGGCCAGAGCTTCAACGTCCAGCTCAGCGGCCAGCACTGGGCCGTCTGCCTCAGCCGCTTCGTCGCTGTTCCTCACGCTCCCGTGGTCCGTCGCCGCGCGCAGCGAGTACACGGCGCTGCATGAGCTCGCGTCAGCTTGCGCGCAGAGCGGAGCTGAACAGAGCTGCGCACCGGCCCGTGACGCTGGAGAAGGCCACGGGCCCGAACTGCCGCGAGTCAGGCGCGTCCTTCAGCGGTAACCGTTCGTTGTCGCTAGTCACCCAAACGTGGCCCACTGGGACGCTGGAGGAGGAGGAACAGAGAGGGCGTGGTGTCAAACCTAGGTGGCAACGCGCCGCTTGCACAAGGGCGCCGGACGTCTTCTACGAGAGGCGCTCCGGGGCGTACCGGAAGTCAACGTCACCGGGAAGGTCGCTGACCATCTCGTCGCCCTCCAGGGCGGTGACCCGTCGCACCAGCAGCTCAGGAGGCGCAGAGAGCGGGCTTGCAAGGACCACCACGTCGCCAAGGAACACGGTGCTGCACAGCAACACAGAGCAGCGCGTCAGCGAGGGCGCCTCATTCGGAAGCGCGCGGCGTTGCATGCCTGCGTGAAGGCTGCGGCAAGTTTCGGACCAGCAGCGTTTCGCAGCCAGCGCCAGGACCGTCGTTGAAGGTGGGGCTCATGGCCTTCCCGCTCAAGCGCAGAGTCGACGTCAGCTTGCTGCTCTGGAACCGCTCCCAAGCGCGAGTAAAAGCTTCTGCGAACGCAGCCTTGCCGCTCGACACTTCCGCCAGTGCAACGCTGAAGGGGCCGGCGGCGCGCGCCCATGCGTAGCGCAGCGCCACAAGCACCATCGAGGAGCAGGAGACCAGACGCGAAACGCGGAGGGAGCAAGAGCTGAGGTGGCGTGGTGGCCCCACCTGCCGGACATACAGCTGGTGGACACCACAGCCTCTCATCAGCAGCGAGCAGGTCGTCCCGCCTGTGACTTTCTTTCGTCGCCTCCTCCACCGTGTGATGGGCACGCTGTAAGTGATGGCCGGAGGACAGAGAAGAGAAGCTCAGGCGTGCGGGTCGAGTCGCCTCACCCTGCTGCTGCTGCTGGCCGCGTGCTGCGCGTGCGTGCGCGTGCATGGGGTGCCCGTAGCTGGAGGAGCCGCGAGTGTCGCCCTGACTACGACGACCACGTCCAGCAGCGCGCGTGCGGGCAAGGCCACTGGCGGCCGGACGCTGCGTCCCAGCAACAGCAGCTGCGAGTCCGACGCGGTGCAGCTGGCGGAGGTGTGCGCGCAGCGGGGCGTGTGCACCTCTCCGCTGCTTCCGTGGGCCTCAGCCTCTGCACCCTCCTCCTGCGACGGCCTCAACCACTCGCGCTTTCCCAGCCTGTGCGACGCGCCTGCGGAGTCGCCGCTGGAGCCCTCCACGGCAGTGCAGCCGCCGCTGCCTCGCCCCAAGCCCAGCTCTGCGGACCACATCCTCAGCTTTGACGACTACAAGCGCTCCGTGGCTGAGCTGCTGGAGGCTGCCAAGCGCAAAGAGAGGGAGTCGGGGGATCGGAGCACGCTGGCGCCTGCGGAGGCCGCTGCTGCGCCCGCCGTCGACACCGAGGGCGCAGCGGTGCCGCCGCCGCCGCCGCCCGCGAGCGTCTTCGAAGCGGCAGCCTCGGCGCCATCGGCGGCGGTGGCCGTCGAGGAGACCGATGCGGCTTCAGATGCGGGGACGGAGTCGTCCCCGGGCGCAGCCGGTGCCGACGCGCCGCCCTCCGAGGCTGCCGTGGAGGCGTCGCTGCCCCCCCCGTCGCCCGCGCAGCTGCCCGTGGTGTTGGGCGTGTCCCTGGGTGACGACCGCCCCGACGGCGGCTCTCCCTCGCCAGGCCCGCTGCGCTACAACTACGCCAGCGAGCGCAACGGCGCCAAGGTGCTGGCTGCCAACCGGGAGGCCAAGAACGCGCTGTCGGCGCTGTCGGAGGACAGGGACGCCTACCTCATCAGCCCCTGCGCCGCCCAGAAGTGGCTGGTGGTTGAGCTGTCTGAGGAGGTGCGAGTGGAGAGCTTAGTGCTGGCCAACTGGGAGTTCTACAGCGCGCCCATCAAAGAGCTGGACCTCTTTTCGGCCAGACATTACCCCCCCGCAGAGTGGGCCCCACTGGCGCGACTGCAGGCCACCCCACAGCGGGGCTCCCACCTCTTCCAGCTGCCCCACCCGCCCTGGGCGCGCTTCCTGCTCCTCGCGCTGCGCTCCCAGCACGGCGAGGCGCGCTTCTGCACGCTCAGCGCGCTGGCGGTGCACGGAATGGACGCGGCGGAGACGCTGCGCGAGGAGATGGCGCTCGCAGAGGCGGAGGTTGGTCAGGTGAACCACGCGCTGCGGGTGGGGAGCGGGGGGGCGGAGCAGGGCGCGCAGGGGGGTGAGGAAGAGGGACTGGCGGTCAGCCCCGCCACGGAGGAGGTTGGGGGGCACGCTCAGGAGACTCCAAACCCGGAAGCGACGGCCGGGGGCGAGCGGGCCGGGGGAGAGCCGGCTGCGACATCGTCGGAAGGGGCGCGCGGGGAGGCCAGCGGCGCGGCTGAGAACGCTGCGGCTGCGCCCGCCGTGGAGCAGCAGGCACCCCCTACTGCGCCTTCTGCTGCCCCGCTGTCGCCGCAGCAGCAGCCCCCCGGCGACGTGTCGCCAGACGCCCCGGCCGCAGACGCCCCCGCCGACGGCGCACAGCCCGCGCGCGTGCAGGCGCAGCCGGCGAGCGGCCCCTCGCCGCCCCCGGGCGGCGACGACAACATCTTCCGCACCCTGGTGCACAAGCTGAAGGGGCTGGAGCTGAACGTGTCGCTCATCGACCGCTACATGACGGACACAAACGCGCGGTACGTGGACACGTTCCGTGAGCTGGAGGCTGACGTGGCTGCTCTCGAGCGGGATCGAGAAAACGCGAGCGCCGTCTTTGCAGCGCTCGGGGGGCGTCTGGCGGCGCTGGAGCAGCGGGCGCAGGCGGAGGCGCAGCTGGCCAGGGAGGCTGCGCAGAGGGCGGTGCAAGAAGCTTTGGCGCCGCTGATGGAGCAACTGGGGGGCCTACAGGCCGCCGCGCGCAGCGCACGGGCGCGGGAGTTGGCTGGCGCTGCCCTCGTCGCAATGCTGGCGGCCGCGCTGCTGCTGCTGCGCGCGCAAGATGGCGATGGCGCACAGGCGAAGGGGCCGGCGAGCGCTGAAGTTGGGGTGCCCGCCCGCGCCGTCGCAACTCTGCGCTCCTGCGTTGCTGTGCTGACGCTCTCAAACGGGGCGCTCGGACTCGCGCTGCGATACGCGTCGCGGGCGTGAGAAAATGTGAATTCATTTGGTTGGCTGACGACCACAGAGAGCTCGCCCCCTCTCGCCGGTGTATCGGCGCCGTATCCTCGCTCAAAATGACCTCCACTCTCGAGGCTGTGCCGCGCGTGGCGCTGGTGACGGGTGCGCGCCAGCCTCTGCGTCCAGCCATCTCCGGTC
>Ga0208951_1000128_pt1 | contig 31063 bp, 23 predicted proteins | sample GreLakmeMI27MSRF_FD_187702 | JGI IMG/M metagenome (GOLD analysis project Ga0208951, IMG submission 187702) | Freshwater lentic microbial communities from great Laurentian Lakes, MI, USA - Great Lakes metaG MI27MSRF (SPAdes) | ecosystem: Environmental > Aquatic > Freshwater > Lake | place: Great...
GATGATATTGCTTTAAGTTTAGCCGCATTAGGAATACGTATTATTGCACCGATCCCTGGAAAGGGCACCATTGGTATTGAAGTACCCAATATTCGCAAGTCCGTGGTGAGTATGAAAACATTATTGGCGAGTGAAAAATTTCAAACGAGTCAATACTCACTTCCAATAGCTATTGGTAAAAAAATTGACAACGAAAACTTCATTGTGGATTTGGCAAGCATGCCACATTTGTTAATGGCTGGAGCCACAGGTCAAGGTAAGTCAGTGGGTTTAAATGCAATTTTAGTTTCCTTATTATATAAAAAGCATCCATCGCAATTAAAGTTTGTGTTGGTGGATCCTAAGAAAGTAGAGTTGAGTTTGTACCGCGTCATTGAAAAACATTTCTTAGCAAAATTACCAGGGGAGGAAGATGCAATCATTACTGATACCAAAAAAGTAATCAGCACTTTAAATGCATTGTGTATTGAAATGGATAATCGCTATGATTTATTAAAGGAAGCAGGTTGTAGAAACATTAAAGAGTATAACGAGAAATTTACTGCAAGAAAATTAAATCCTGAAAAAGGACATCAATATTTGCCCTTCATAGTTTTAGTCGTGGATGAGTTTGCTGATTTAATTATGACTGCTGGTAAGGAAGTAGAAATGCCCATTGCACGTTTAGCACAGTTGGCGCGCGCGGTGGGAATACATTTAATTATAGCAACACAACGCCCGTCGGTAAATATTATTACAGGAACGATTAAAGCGAATTTCCCAGCGCGTATTGCATTTAAGGTATCTAGTAAAATTGATAGCCGAACCATTTTAGATGCGGGTGGTGCTGAGCAGTTAATTGGTAAAGGAGATATGCTTGTAAGTTATAATGGGGAAATTACGCGTTTGCAATGCGCATTTGTCGATACCCCTGAAGTGGATCGCGTTTGTAATTTTATTGCCGAACAAAAAGGTTATCCGCAAGCCTTCTTATTACCAGAATACACCGATGAGAAAGATATGGATGCAAGTGGTTTTAATGCGAATGATCGAGATCCGTTATTTGAAGATGCTGCTAAATTAATCGTGAATGCACAAATGGGCTCCACCTCCTTAATACAGCGCCGAATGAAACTAGGTTATAATAGGGCAGGACGTTTAATGGATCAATTAGAGTCAGCAGGTATTGTTGGGGCAAGCCAAGGCAGTAAGCCAAGAGAAGTACTTTATAAAACAGATGCAGAGCTATACGATTTTTTACAAAACCTATAACACCTATAAAATACCCCCTTTTAAAAGTGCTTTTGAATTGGATGGTTCATTAAACAACAATTTACTATTTTTGTAAAAATGATAACTTTTAATAAAAAAGCTTAAAATCAACCAAAAACTGAAAATGAGATATTTATTTATATTATTTATAGCCCTTATTTCGATTCCATCTTTGGCGCAAAAGGATCCGCAAGCCAAGGCCTTATTAGACCAATTAGGGCAAAAAGTGAAGCAGTCCAAAGGTATATTAGTCAAAATTCAACTTAGTACTAAAAATAACAAGGGAAAGTCCATGGGGGCAAAGTCCGTTAATTTAAAAATGAAAGGGGACAAATACCTCTTAAATGAGGGTAAAACCGAAATTCTTTGTGATGGCGCAAGTATTTATAATTTTGACGGGGTTAACTCCATTTCTAAGTCAGCCATGGGGGAGTCGGATCAAACATTGAGTCCTCAAAAATTATTATCAGGTAACTATGATAAAGACTTCAATTTCAGCTTGTTAAGTCAAAATGCTAGTAAAGCTACGATCGAATTATATCCCATCGATAAAAGGAAGAATTTTCAAAAAGTGACCTTGATTATTGATAAGCTCAAATCGGCTTTATCCAATGCTTCCATATTAGATAAAAGCAATAATATAACTGATGTAAAGGTCCTTTCCATTAGTTACACAGCCCAGATTGCCGATAACCTATTCATTTTCAATCGCGCTAAATATCCAAAAAACGTTGAAATTTTTGATTGATTTACGCCTTTTCCACGTATCTTCGCAGCCGAAATAAAAAAATAAAATCGTAGTTAATCGTTAACTACAAAAAAAGAAGTTTTACAATGGCTACATTAACAAAAGAAAAAAAAGCAGGCATTTTTGCTGAATTTGGCGGAAAAGCAACTAACACTGGTTCAATTGAAGCACAGGTTGCCTTATTAACTGAGCGTATCGCGCACATTTCTGGACATTTGAAAGAAAACCACAAAGACCATTCAACTCAAAGAGGGTTAATGCAATTAGTGGGTCAGCGAAAGCGTTTGTTAGTTTATTTGCAAAAACATAACCTTACTGGTTACCGCGCTCTAATTGAAAAATTAGGCTTAAGAAAATAATTCATAACAATCTTATAATAGCTGTCCCAACTGTACAACACGGTTGGGATTAGTTGTTTATATACAATCGTTTCTAATAAGAAAAGATTTAAAAAAAATTAACATGTTAGCACAACCCAAATCAGTTAAGTTCGAAATCAATCCTGGTCAGGAGGTATTTATCGAAACTGGTAAATTAGCCCGTCAAGCGGACGGTGCTGTTACCGTTAGACAAGGCAATTGTATTTTATTAGCAACTGTCGTAGCGAATAAGGACCCTAGAGATGGTCAAGATTTTTTCCCATTAAGCGTAGATTATCAAGAAAAATTTGCATCTGCAGGTCGTATTCCTGGATCCTTCTTTAAAAGAGAAGCGCGTTTAAATGACTATGAAATTTTAACAAGCCGTTTGATTGATCGTGCCTTACGTCCTTTGTTCCCAGAAGATTATTTGTGCGATGTGCAAGTATTGATCTCCTTGATTTCAAGTGATGAAAATGTAATGCCTGATTCATTGGCTTGCTTAGCAGCATCTGCTGCATTAGCAGTATCTAATATTCCAATTAAGGAAATCATTTCTGAAGTTCGTATTGGACGCATCAAGGGTGAATTTATTATCAACCCTTCTAAAGCACAATTAGCAATTTCTGATTTTGAATTTTTAATTGCTGCTACTGACAAAAATTTAATGATGGTGGAAGGTGAGGCGAAAGAATGTTCAGAAGAAGAATTAGTACAGTGTTTAGAAATTGCACATGAGGCGATTCGTAAACAAATTAAAGCACAAGCGGAATTAAGAAAAGTAGTAGGAATTACAGAAGTGCGTGATTATAAGAAACCAGAGCAAGATGAAGAAATAAAAAATAAAGTATACGCTTTTGCAAAAGCAAAAGTAAATGCGATTGCTGAATTAGGTTCTGCCAAGCATGAAAGAAGCGATGCATTTTCTGCGTTGAAAAAAGAAATCATTGAACATTTAGGAACAGAGATCACCGACTTGCAAAAGAAATTAGCAGGTAAATATTACGAGGATTTGAAATGGGAAGTAGTAAGAGATATGATGGTGGATAAGCGTATTCGTTTAGATGGTCGTCAATTAGACCAAGTGCGTCCATTGGCAATGGAAGTAGATCCATTACCAACACCACATGGTTCTTCTTTATTTACAAGAGGAGAAACACAATCACTAACTACCGTAACATTAGGTACGAAGTTGGATGAGTTAATGCAAGAAACTGCTGCAAGTGCTGAATACACTAAGTTTTTCTTACACTATAATTTCCCGCCATTCTCTACAGGAGAGGTGAAGATGATGCGTGGTGTAGGTCGTCGTGAAGTGGGACATGGTAATTTAGCGATGCGTTCTTTAAAACAAATGTTACCTGATACAACTACATTCCCTTATACCTTGAGAGTAGTTTCGGATGTATTGGAAAGTAATGGTTCTTCATCCATGGCAACAGTTTGTGCTGGTTCATTAGCATTGATGGATGCAGGAGTGCCAATGCCTAAACACGTGAGTGGTGTGGCGATGGGATTAATTTCAAGAGAAGATGGCAAGTACGCTATCTTAACTGATATCTTAGGAGATGAGGATCATTTAGGAGATATGGATTTTAAAGTTACAGGTACCCGTGATGGTATTTGTGGCGTTCAAATGGATATTAAAGTGGACGGTTTAAGTATGGATATTATGCGTGAGGCATTGTCTCAAGCGAAAAAAGGTCGTTTACATATTTTAGATGCCATGTATGAATGTATGCCAGCAGCGCGTGCTGATGTGAAACCACATGCACCTAGAATGGTTAAGTTGATTATTGATAAGGAGTATATTGGAGCAGTGATCGGACCAGGTGGTAAGATTATTCAAGAAATGCAAAGAACAACGGGTGCTACTATTAATATTGAAGAAGTGGGTAACCATGGTGAAGTAAGTATCTTCTCTGCAAATAAGGATAGCTTGGATGCTGCAGTTAAATGGATCAATGGTATTGTTGCCGTTCCAGAAATCGGAGATGAATACGAAGGTGTTGTAAAAGGAGTGAAGGAGTTTGGTGCTTTTGTTGAATTCATGCCTGGCAAACAAGGTTTATTACATATTAGTGAAATAAGCTGGAAGCGTTTGGAGACGATGGAAGGTATTTACAATGAAGGTGATGTAGTAAAGGTGAAATTGGTTGGTTTGGACCCTAAAACAGGTAAGTTCAAATTAAGCCACAAGGCATTATTGCCTCGCCCTGAACAAGCACCTCGTGAAGACCGCGGTCCACAAGCTTAATTTTTTAAGCCTTTCATAAAGGCTAGAAATATTCAAAATGCCTTCTCGTAAATCGGGAGGGCATTTTTATTGGTATCTTTGCATCCCACAACACAAGAAAATGTCCAAAACCTATATACAAATTGCCTTTAATTTCAATACCCAGGAGCAGTTAGATATGCTAGTTGCCCAGTTAGCTGATTTGGGTTTTGACGGATTTAATGAGGAGGAGGCTGCAACAGGAATTAATAATGGCGTAGGAATGAGTAGTATTCTTGGGACCACAACTGCATTAGGCGCCGGCGCTGGTCATTGCAAAACCTTTATATTGTCAACTGATTTTGAGGGACAGGAAATTCAAAAAGAATTAGATATAATATTTAATCAACATAGTTTAACTTATTCAAAATCAATTATTAAAGAAGAAAATTGGAATGCAATTTGGGAATCCAATTTTGAACCAGTAAGGGTAGGTGATTTTGTAGGGATTCGTGCCCATTTTCATCCAAGCTTCGACCCAGCAGTACAATATGAAATAAAGATTACCCCTAAAATGAGTTTTGGAACTGGTCATCATGCAACCACTTTTTCAGTGATGCAAATGATGGAGCATGTAAGTTTTAAGGGGAAGTCGGTGTATGATTTTGGAACTGGCACCGGAGTATTAGCCATCCTTGCTGAAAAACTAGGAGCAGTTGATGTTATGGCTGTTGATAATGATGATTGGTGTATTGAAAATGCGACAGAAAATATTCTAAATAACGATATTAAGGGCATATTGATCAAAAAGGTGGATTCCGCCTATCAGGATCGCCAATTTGATATTATTTTAGCCAATGTGAATAGGCATATCATTGAAGCCAATATGCAGGAATTGACCCAGGTCGCACATTCGGGATCTGAATTAATCCTAAGCGGCTTATTAATTGAAGATCAGGAAGATATGATACAATTAGCGGCTAAAAATGGCTGGAATTTTGTAAAATCACAGCCTTTGAATGGCTGGGTGAGCCTATTGTTTAATTTTTAGCAAGGAATTTATTCGCAATGTTAACAAACCATTAATTTTTTTGGGTGTATCTTTGTTTCCCACCAGAATTTTTAAGATGACTGAAATTGTTTTAATCTTATTGGCTTATTTGATCGGATCCATCCCAACTGCGGTTTGGGTGAGTAAATCTATATTTGGTATAGACATACGTGATTACGGAAGTGGAAATGCCGGCGCAACCAACACTTTTCGAGTTTTAGGTTCAAAATGGGGTAGTTTAGTCATGTTAGTCGATGTAACAAAAGGAATCATTGCAACCTCATTATATATTCTTATTCCTTTTTATTTGACCAATGAATTAGCCAGAACCAATTTTATGATCCTGTTGGGATTAGCCGCTGTTTTGGGTCATGTTTTCCCAATTTGGGCAAATTTTAGAGGCGGAAAAGGGGTAGCAACTTTATTAGGAATGACTTTAGCCATCCAGCCTATTGTAGCTTTAATTTGCTTGGTTGTGTTTTTGATATCATTGATTTCAACTCGTTTTGTATCCCTTAGTTCCATTTTAGCATCCATAGCTTTTATGGTTCTTATACTATATGTATTTAACGAAAAAGAAATCTTGTATCGTTACTTTGCAATGATTGTCGCAATAATGGTCGTGGTAACACATCATAAAAATATCTCCAGGTTATACAAGGGAACTGAAACTAAGCTCCCAATTTTCAAGAAAAGAGACAAATAGTTATGTATCTAATTGGTTGATTATCAATAAGTATTAACTTTTATCTCCTATTTTTAACATTAACAATGTAGAATTTCGTAACTTCGCCCTCTTTTAAATCCTAAGTATTATGAGTAGTCTGCACCTTTTGGAGAAATTACAGTTGAAGGATGAAAAAAACTTATTGATTCAGGGTCTGCCCTCATCTGTAGAGAAGCAGTTTGCGAAGCTTTCTTATAATAAAAATTTAACCCCACTTTTAAAGACTAGGAAAATTGACTTTGCGCTTATTTTCGCAATCAATCAGTTTCAATTGAATAATATATTGAAGGAGTTGTTTACAGCTTTGCATGGAGATTGTAAATTGTGGATTGCCTACCCTAAAACTACTTCAAAAATTGTATCTGACTTGAATAGGGATGCGAGTTGGGATATACTTTCTAAAAACGATTTTGAAGCGATCCGTCAGGTGACTTTGGATCATGTTTGGACAGCAATGCGTTTTAAAAAGGTAGATCAATTACCGAATAAGAACAGAACCTTTGTTGAATTCAAATCAGCAGATATCAAAGTGGATGATTTTGAAAAAAGATTAATAGCCCTTCCTATAGAATTGGATAAATTATTTGCAGCCGATGAAGAGGCAAGAGAATTTTTTACTTCTCTTTCTATCATCAACCAAAAGGAATATTTGAGTTGGATTCAAGGCGCAAAAAAGGAAGAAACTAAACAAAAAAGATTAGAAGCTACATTAGAGAAATTATTGGCTGGTAAGCAAAACCCAAGTGAGAAGTAGCAAATTTATATACTTATGATTTTGAGGCGCCAGGTATGGCGCATTCGATATATTATTTTTTAATAAAAATTAAAAATATTATATCTATTCTCTTATGATTTTGAGGCGCCATACTGGCGCCTTTTTCATTCCTATTTTTTTATAAAATTTATAAGTGAAGGGTGGTGTTACTTGAAAATAACGGTCCCAATATGTTGCGTTAAATCACGCTCCACTTGTTTTAAGTGTTTGTGGATTTGTAGCAAGTGTAATTCGTCCGACGGGTCTGCGTTTTCTAAATCGTTTTGATTTTGCGTAATCATCTTTTTTACTTTTCGCAATTTAAAATACATCAAGCTTATCTCAACCTCCACTAAAAAATTCTTTTCTTCCTGCTGCTTTTTTAACCCTAGTTTCTCATTCCATCTTAAACTTAATTCATGCTCTGGGGCGAATAGGGTTAATACCCATTTTTGTACATTTTCATCTTCATGGTATTGCAGGGTCTTACCATTAGGCATTTTACCATCATCCTGCCATTTTTTATAAGCCTGCATTACATGAATCATATCTGGATTTTCTAAAGGGAATGATTCTAGTTCTTCCCAAACCCAAGTGGACACTTTCCTTCCATCGGCTAATAATTCATTTCCAAATTCAATTACAACACGTACTAAATTTTTCTCATGGACTAGGTCGCGGTCCATGACTAAATCAATATCATCTGTTTCAGATGGAGTGCTAGGGAAGCTCGGCATTAATATAGCTGCTTCGTCATAGGACATTTTCTTTTCCTCCTTTACAATCTTGTCACGTTTAAATTTATTGACTAATTGTGTCAGGCCTGTTTCATCAATGCGTAATAAAGTGCTACATTTTTTTACATACTCTTGTAGCTTAGTAAAATCTTCGGGTTTGTTAATTTTGCTAAGTGTTTCTGCTATTTGATTAACTAAAGTATTCTTCTTATTTAAATCATTGCCTACTTCCTTTAACTGCACTTCTAATTGAAATAGGACGAAATCTTTTTTGGCGGATTGTACAAATTCTCTGAAGGCATCTGGCCCTACTTTATTTACATAACTATCTGGATCCTCCTTATCTGGGATCAATACCAATTGCACATTCAATCCTTCTTCCAAAGCCATATCTAATCCACGAAGTGCTGCTTTAACACCAGCCGCATCTCCGTCATAAATGATGGTTAAGTTGGGGGTGTATTTTTTTATTAATCTTAATTGATCAATCGTTAGGGAAGTTCCGCCACTTGCCACTACATTTTCAATTCCTGCTTGGTGTAGGCTGACCACATCGGTATAACCTTCCACCAACAAACATTCATTTAGTTTATCAATGGAGGTTCGTGCAAAGTAGGAGCCATATAACACTTTACTTTTTACATAAATGTCATTCTCTGGGGAGTTAATGTACTTTGGCGACTTATCATTTTTTGCAATTTGTCTTGCACCAAATCCAATGACTTTTCCTGTGGTATTATGTATGGGAAAAATAATTCTATCCCGATAGTTGTCCTGCCATTCGCCATTGCGTTCCACCACCAATCCAGTTTTAGCAAAAAGTTCGGGATTGAATTGATTTTGTATCAGGGCTTTTGCCAAGCTATCTCTTTCGCTTGGGTTATATCCAATTTTAAATTTCTCAACTATAGGTTTTAAAAAACCACGGTGTTGCATATAGCTTTGCGCAATGGCTTCACCTGATTCCGTTTCCCAATATTGTTTCATGAAAAAGTCCATGGCAAAATGGTTGATTGCATACAAGCTGTCAGCCACTTGTTGCGCCATTTTTTGTGCAGGACTGGATTCAGTTTCTTCAATCTCTATATTATATCTTGCGGCTAACCATCTCAAACTTTCTACATAGCTATACTTTTCATGTTCCATTAAAAAAGTAATACTATTTCCGCTTTTACCACAGCCAAAACATTTATAAATTTCCTTGGCTGGGGAAACGGTGAAGGAAGGTGACTTTTCGTTGTGAAAAGGGCAGTTGCCGATAAAGTTGGTTCCGCGCTTTTTAAGTTTAACAAATTCCCCCACCACATCAATAATATCAATGCGGTTTGTAATTTGTTGTATGGTTTGCGCGGTAATCATGACGGCGAAAATAACTAATTTGAGCTAATTTGTAGGTTAATCTTAATCAAAGTCATCGGTTAATGGGCCTGAATTATGCTAGTATACCCATTGACGCGCTTGAACGATCTTAAACACCCTTGATGGTGATTTAATTTTCAGCTGAAAATTCCATATCGTCACTATCCAATAGCTCCCTTTCAATTTCTTCCATTTGGACAATATCCCAGGCTTCTGTTTCAGTAGGAGTTAAATTCATCATTTCGGCATATTCCGAGTTGTCAATGCTATTTTGTAGGGTATCCGACAATGCACAAATGACAAAAGAGGCATTATTGTCATAAAACTGCTGTTGGGCATTGGCCAAAACCGCAATGATTGAAGGGTCCCATTGTTTTACTTGGCCGCAGTTTACAACCAGGTTTTTAGGGCTTTGTGACAGTATTTTTTGGGTTAATTCATTGATTTCTGGCACACTATTTGAAGTTAAGGAAGCATCGAGGAAGGTGACGACAGTAAATTTTTCCTTAAGGTCTGTTTTGTATTGCATGTGATTTCATTTAAAAGGTGAATAACTAGTAATGATTGACATACTTTAGGTCAAAAATTTTCGTTAATCTTGTAACAACTCCAAATTAAGATAATGGATAATAATTTTTCAACACAAGTTAAGGAAATCATCGCTTATAGCCGCGAAGAGGCATTAAGATTAGGGAATGATTTTATTGGTGCAGAGCATTTAATGTTGGGGCTTATTCGTGACCAAGAAAATACGGCCATCAAAGTGCTTAAGCAACTCAATGTAAATTTAGGTGAGTTACGCAAGGAAATAGAATTAGCTGTTAAGGATAAGTCAGGTAAAAATGTAACAAATATAAACAGTTTGCCCTTAACGAAACAAGCTGAAAAAGTAATTAGGGTTACGGTGCTTGAAGCAAAGGCATTGAAAAGTCCGATGGTAGAAACGGAACACTTGCTTTTAAGCATTCTAAAAAATAAAGAAAATATTGCAACGCAAATTTTAAATCAATTTGATGTTGATTATGATTTGTTCCGTTCTGAATTAGGAATGGTGGGATCAACGCCGGCGCAACCAATCAATCCGCCAGCTGCAGAGTTCCCGGATGATGCAGAGGATGAATTTGATGAAGAGAAAAGAGGGGGTTCCGGTTTTGGGGCTAGTCCAAAAGCAAAAACAGCTAATGCGAGCAAATCAAAAACACCGGTACTTGACAATTTTGGTCGAGATATTACCAAGCTGGCTGAAATGGATTCCTTGGATCCAATTGTAGGTAGAGATGCCGAAATTGAAAGAGTGAGTCAAATTCTAAGTCGTCGCAAAAAGAACAATCCTATTTTAATTGGAGAACCAGGGGTGGGTAAAACCGCTATTGTGGAAGGATTGGCTTTGCGTATTGTGCAACGAAAAGTAAGCCGCGTTTTATTTGACAAACGTGTTATATCATTGGACTTAGCTGCTTTAGTGGCTGGTACAAAATACAGAGGCCAGTTTGAGGAAAGAATGAAGGCCATTATGAATGAATTGGAAAAGAACAGAGATGTCATATTGTTCATTGATGAAATACACACGATTGTGGGTGCTGGAGGAGCAAGTGGCTCATTAGATGCCTCAAATATATTTAAACCTGCATTGGCTAGAGGTGAATTACAATGTATTGGTGCTTCCACATTGGATGAGTATCGTATGCACATTGAAAAGGATGGTGCATTGGATAGAAGATTCCAAAAAGTAGTGATTGAGCCACCTAGTGTAGCAGATACAATTACAATACTTAATAATATCAAATCCAAATACGAGGATTATCATAGCGTTGTGTATGATCAAGAAGCAATTGAAGCCTGCGTAAAATTGAGTGATCGTTATATGACGGATCGTTTGTTACCAGATAAAGCAATTGATGTATTAGATGAAGTTGGCGCTAGAGTGCATTTAAAAAATATTAATGTTCCGCAAGATATTGTTGAATTAGAAAAACAAATAGAGGAAGTTAAAAACGAAAAAAATAGGGTGGTTAAAAGTCAGCGTTTTGAAGAAGCAGCTAACTTAAGAGACACAGAAAAAAAATTAGGGGAAGCTTTAGAAAAAGCAAAGACCCAATGGGAAGATGAAAGCAAAACAAAACGTTTCCCCATTAATGAGGAAAATATTGCAGAAGTGGTGAGTATGATGACGGGTATACCTGTGAAGCGTATGGTGGAAGCGGAGACAACCAAGCTCAGGAAAATGGCCGATGAAATGAAAGGAATGGTCATTGGTCAGGATGATGCAATTAGTAAAGTGGTGAAAGCCATTCAACGAAATAGAGTAGGCTTAAAGGATCCTAAAAAACCCATTGGTACTTTCATTTTCTTAGGTCCAACAGGCGTTGGTAAAACAGAATTAGCACGTGCACTTGCGCGTAACATGTTTGATTCAGAAGAGTCTTTAATTAGAATTGACATGAGTGAATACATGGAGAAATTTTCTGTAAGCCGATTGATTGGTGCGCCTCCAGGTTATGTTGGTTATGAAGAAGGCGGACAACTAACAGAGAAGGTGCGTCGCAAACCTTACTGTGTCATCTTATTAGATGAAATTGAAAAAGCACATCCAGATATTTACAATATTTTATTACAAGTGCTAGATGATGGTATTTTAACAGACGGCCTTGGTCGTAAAGTGAATTTTAAAAATACTTTAATCATCATGACTTCTAATATTGGCGCACGTCAATTAAAAGATTTTGGGGATGGTGTTGGATTTGCCACGGCTACGCGTGTAGAGCAAACAGAAGAAAACAATCGATCTGTTATTGAAAAGGCATTGAAGCGAACTTTTTCGCCTGAGTTTTTGAATAGGGTGGATGATGTTGTGGTATTTAATTCTTTAACAAAGGACGATATATTCTTAATCATTGATATTATCATGAAGAATGTATTAGGTCGATTGGTTAATCTAGGATTGAATCTGGTATTAACGGCAGAAGCCAAAACATTCATAGCGGATAAAGGGTATGATGTGCAGTTTGGTGCAAGACCTTTACACCGTGCCATTCAAAAATATATAGAAGATCCATTAGCCGAAGAAATTTTAAACTTTAGTGTGAAGGAGGGAGATACATTGATTGGTGATTTTGATACTGCACAAAACAAGTTGGTTTTTACCTTGCAGAAAAAACCCAATGAAAAAGCCCCTAAATCAAAGGAAGCTTAATATTTAGAAAAGTAATTGCAATATGCTCAAATAACCTCAGTTTTACTGGGGTTATTTTTTTAGAAATATTTGGTACATTTAATAGTTGAACTTTTTTATCATTTAGTACAAAATCATTCTTATGAATCAAAGAAGAAAGTTTTTGCAGTCGCTTTTTTTTGTGCCAGCTATCGCTACCTCGAATATTAGGGGTAGTGCAAGTGAGGTGGTTGCAGGGGAATCACAGTCATCTTTAAGCCATCGTTTTAAAATAAGCTTAAATGCATACTCCTTTAATGCTCCCTTAACCAAAAAGGAAATCACGATTGAGGAGGTGATTGATTTTTGTGGGAATTTGAATATTGATGCTATTGACATAACAGGATATTATTTGCAAAACTATCCGCAAGTACCTTCTGACGAATATATTTATAGCATTAAAAATAGGGTACATAAGGCAGGACTTAGTATCAGCGGAACGGGCATACGCAATGACTTTGGATCTGCAAATCCTACCAACCGACAAGCAGAAGTTGATTTTGTAAAAAAGTGGATTGAAGTGGCTGCAAAATTAGGGGCACCTGTGATTCGTATTTATAGTGCAAAAAAATTACCGGAAGGATATGCGTGGAAGGAAGTGGCAGATTGGATCATTGAAAGTTTTGACCAATGCGTTCAATATGGAAAAAAATTAGGGGTGATTATCGCCATGCAAAATCACAATGATTTTATATTAACGGCCGAACAAGCTATTTACTTTGTTGATCGACTCGATAAACAATGGTTTGGTTTAGTGGTGGATACAGGGAACTTTCAAACCAAGGAAGGGTATAGTGAAATTGAATTAGTAGCGCCTTATGCAGTCAACTGGCAAATCAAGGAACTCATTACCATCAATGGTAAAGTGCAACCCATGGATTTAAAAAAGTTAGTAAAGATTATTGCTGCTTCTCCTTATAAAGGGTACTTGCCCACAGAAACTTTAAATCCAGGGGATCCAAAAGTAATCATTCCTCCTTTTTTGAAAAAAGTAAGTGATCAGTTAAAGCCTTATATGTAAAGAGGAATAATTTTCGCGCGAATTGCTGCGTAAATTATTCCTCTTTAACAATGTAGTATTTGTCTTAGTTCTTTAGATACCAATCTTTATAACGTTTCAATGCTTCTAAAAAATAATAGTCAGCATAAACAAGTGGCACATCAATCTCTGAATTTAAGGTAAGTGCGCCTACACAATGTTTGATTAAAAATCCGCCATTCTCACCTTCTTTTGCTCGATAGGTTTCATTGGACAGGGATTGTATCATTTTTACACCATCATTAATGTATTTTTCTTTTTCTTCCCCTTTGGCGTATTGTGCTAATTCCATCAAGGCAGATGCAGTAATAGCAGCAGCGGATGCGTCACGCTTTGCAATGGGTTGTTGACCTGCATCAAAGTCCCAATAAGGAACCTTATCTGCTGGTAAATTGGGGTGGTTTAAATAAAATGCTGCAATTTTTTTAGCATGATTTAAATAAGCAATATTCTTGGTTGCACGGTACATGGTAATGTAACCATATAATCCCCATGCTTGTCCTCTTGACCATGCGGAAGTATTCGCGGCACCTTGGTGGGTAGTTTTTCTTAATACCTTTCCTGTTTTTTCATCAAAATCAACAACATGGTATGAGCTATAATCAGGGCGGTAAAATTCTTTCATGGAAGTGTTACTATGCGTAACAGCAATTTGTTGGAATTTGGCATCACCACCATTTTGACTTACCCAGTTCAGCATTTCTAAATTCATCATGTTATCAATAATCACTGGACAATTAAAGTATTGATTTTTATTCCAAGATTGAATGGATTTCATCGTTGGGCGATACCTGGTTGCTAAGGATGCAGCAGCGTTAAAAATGATTTGTTTGTAACTTTCATCTTTAAATAAGCGATAAGCATTTCCGTAGCTGCAATACATCATGAATCCTAAGTCGTGATTTCCTGTGTAGTATTGATTTGGTTCAATCACTTTTAAAGCACGTAATGCTTCTGCCTTAATAGTTTCGCTTTTGGTTTGCTCGTAAATGTATAATAAAGAGCCTGGATAAAAGCCAGTGCACCACCAAGTGATATCTCTTGATAGGAGCTGATTTTTAGTAGCATCATAGGATTGTGGAAGTTTGCCTGAGGGAACCGATTTCATCATCAATGTATATTGGCTTTCGGCCAACGCATAGTTCTCAGTGATCAAATTTTTCATAATATCATTTCTGCCGTTTTGTTGCCCGACAACGTTTTCGCAAATAAATGACATAAGAAGGAGTGATAATAACAATGATTTTAATTGCATAGCATTTAGTTTAGAAATAAAATTTATCTTTATGTGGTAGGTAAATTTTGAATAAATTCTTGTATTTGACAATATAGCCAATCGTTCAAATTATTTTAAATTTACCTATACAAAATAATTAAAATCAAGCAAATGACCAATGTTTTTACCGAAAACGATATAGTAAAATGGACAAATGTTGCGCCTGGGGTACAACGTGCCATTTTAGCTTATGACGAATCTGTGATGTTGGTTAAAGTTAAGTTTGAAAAAGGGGCCATCGGGACCTTACATCAACACCCACATGTGCAAATAACTTATGTGGCTTCTGGGCAATTTGAGGTGGAATTGGGAGGGGTAAAAAAGGTATTGCATCAAGGGGAAACCTTTTTTGCAGCATCCAATGTTTGGCATGGTGTAATTTGTTTGGAGGAAGGCGTTTTAATGGATACTTTTAGCCCTATGCGGAAGGATTTTATAGAAGGGTAGCCGAGCAATAATTTTTTAAAATGTAACTCTATTAAAATGGTTTGTTCGGGTTTAACTAATTAACTAAATTAAAATATGAAAAATAGCAAGTTGAAATTTAAAAATATTGGTTTTGTATTATTTACAGCAATGTTTTTTTTGTCAGTCAATATAATGGCGCAGCAAAAAACAATTACTCCAAATAAAAATATAATTCCAAAAACAGCTACTCCAAAAACAGTAGCTCCAAAAAAAATAGTGACTACGCCTGTCAATAATAAAGTAACTGCTGTAAAAAAAGCAACAAGGGAAGATTCATTAAAATCATGTTGTAGTAAGATTCCTTCTCGTTTTAACGCATTTGGACAAAAGGTGGACAAACACGATGGAATGGTTTGGATACCTGCTGGCAATTTTATGATGGGTGGGGATAATGAGCAAGCACGTAAAGATGAATATCCAAAGCACGGTGTAAAAGTGAATGGGTTTTATATGGATGCAACAGAAGTGACCAATGCGCAGTTTAGTGAATTTGTAAAAGCAACAGGATATATTACAACTGCAGAAAAAGATATTAATTGGGAAGAGATTAAATCCCAAGTACCTCCGAATACGCCTAAGCCACCAGATTCGGTGTTAAAGGCAGCTTCCTTAATATTTGTACCTACAAAATCGGAAGTTAATTTAAACGATTACAGTCAATGGTGGGCATGGACTAGGGGTGCGAATTGGAAGCATCCAAATGGGCCAAATACTGATATAATTGGGAAGGATAATTTTCCAGTGACTCATGTAAGTTGGGATGACGCTATGGCTTATAGTAAGTGGGCGGGTAAAAGATTACCCACTGAGGCAGAATGGGAATATGCTGCGCGTGGCGGATTAGTCAATAACAGCTATAGCTGGGGTAAAACATTTGATGAGACGGGGGTGAGTAAATGTAATTTTTGGCAGGGTAATTTTCCTTATTTGAATTTGAATAAAGATGGTTTTATAGGCGCAGCGCCTGTAAAATCTTTCGCACCGAATGGTTATGGATTGTATGATGTGGCTGGCAATGTTTGGGAGTGGTGTGCTGATTTATATAACAATGATTACTATACACAACTAAGCAAAACAAAACTTGCCATCAATCCTAAAGGACCCACTAAAAGTTATGATCCTGATGAGCCATTAATCACCAAGCGTGTAATGAGGGGCGGATCCTTTTTATGTAACGACTCCTATTGCAGTGGTTACCGCGTATCCGCTCGTATGAAAAGTTCCCCCGATTCGGGAATGGAACATTTGGGTTTTAGATGCGTAATGGATAAAGAGTAGTTCCCATTAATTTTATAAATATTTATAACTAAAATATGAAGCAATTTTTTTTATTGGCGTTGGGTGTTTTTTTTATTTTGATGTTAAAGGCGCAAAATACAGGTAGTGGTGAAACCATTCAATTTGATTTAAAGCAATTAGCAATAACAAAAACAAAGGTGCAAAGTGGCGATAAGTCAGTAATGGCAGCCTACAAAAAATTAATTGCGAATGCCAATAAAATTTTAGCCTACAAGCCGGTGTCGGTTATGGACAAGGTGGATATACCACCTAGCGGGAACAAGCATGATTATGTTAGCTTAGCACCTTATTGGTGGCCTAATCCAAATACGCCCAATGGTTTGCCTTATATTAGAAAGGACGGTCAAATAAATCCTGAAGTTAAAAATTATCCCGATAAGCAAAGTATGCCCAGGCTATGTGGTAATATTTATTTATTGGGGTTGGCCTATTATTTAAGTGATAATGAACAATATGCCCAAAAAATAAATCAATTAATGACTGTTTGGTTTTTGGATACGGCAACAGTGATGAACCCTAATTTAAATTTTGCACAATATATTAAGGGTGTAAATAGCGGAAGGGGTATTGGAATCATTGATACCAGACATTTTGTATATGCACTTGAGGGTGTCCAGTTAATTAAAAATTCTTCAAGTTGGGATGATCAAAAAAATAATGCCACAAAAAAGTGGTTCAATCAATTTTTACATTGGTTACAAACGAGTGAAAATGGATTAGAAGAATTGAACGCAGACAATAATCATGGGGTATGGTATGATTTTCAATGTTTGGGTATTGCTTTATATTTAGACAGTAACGATTTAGCTAAAAAAATTATCAATCGAAGTTTACAACGTTTGGACGAGCAGTCAAATAGCGATCATTTATTTCCATTGGAAATTGCCAGAACAAACTCATTACATTATTCTGTATTTAATTTAGTGGCATTTAGTTCAATTGCGCAACTTGCGGAAAAAGTGGGTGTGAATTTTTGGGAGAAAGAAACTGCAAATCAACATTCTTTAAAAAAATCATATGCGGCCTTATTGCCATATATAAAAAAGGAAAAAGTATGGACGGGTCCTGAAATAAATCCTTATTATGTTGAAGAAGGGTTTGATTTACTTTTACATGCTTCTGAAAAGTATAATTGTACGAGTTGTAAGGTTTTAATACAAAATTTTGCAGGCCCTAATTATAATGACTTATTACTTCAACTTTTTTAATTAATATATATAATTACAGATGAGCAATTTTAGATTAGACCATAAATTAGCATTAGTTACAGGCTGTAGTCGGGGCATCGGCATGGCAATTGCCATTGAGTTAGCCAATGCTGGCGCAGATATCATCGGCGTTTCAAATAGTATGCCTCAGCAAGGTAGTGATGTTGCCAAGGCAGTGGAAGCAGCTGGCCAAAAATTTTATCCCTATGCGGTGGATTTTTCAAATCGAACTGCATTGCATGATTTTATAGAAAAAGTAAAACTGGATCATTCGCGCATTGATATCTTAATTAACAATGCAGGAAGTATTATGCGCGCGCCGGCCGCCGAACATTCAGATGAGTATTGGGATACGATTATGGAGATTAATTTAAATGCACAATTTGTACTTACCAGAGAAATAGGAAAAAGAATGGTGGCAGACAAGTCAGGTAAAATTATTTTCACTTGTTCCTTGTTAAGTTTTCAGGGAGGAATCAATGTACCCGGCTATGCAGCAAGCAAAGGGGCGATTACCTCCTTATTAAAGGCATTTGCAAACGAATGGGCAGCACACGGGGTAAATGTAAATGGTGTTGCGCCAGGCTATATAGAAACCGATAATACAGAAGCTTTACGTGCCGATCCGGAAAGAAGCAAGTCAATATTATCTCGAATACCAGCGGGCCGTTGGGGTAAATCATCTGATTTGGCAGGGGCTTATGTTTTTTTAAGTTCCTCGGCGGCTGACTATATTAATGGATCAATCATCACAGTGGATGGTGGCTGGATGGGGAGATAAGAAGCAAAATAAATAAAGAATCAAAAAAATAAAAAATATACATATGCAAATAAGATTTCAAAATAGTCCAGTAGAAACAAGTAAAATGAATACTACTGAACTACGCGCTAATTTTTTAATTACCGATTTAATGAAGCAGGATCAAATTAATTTGGTGTATTCTCATTATGATCGAATGATTGTTGGTGGTGTAGTGCCTGGTAAAAATAAAATTGAACTTACCAATGAAGGAGAATTAAAAGCAAATTATTTTTTAGAGCGTCGGGAATTAGGCATTATTAACGTAGGCGGTAAAGGAACGGTTACTGCAGATGGCGTTGACTATGTAATTGAAAAATTAGAATGTGTTTATCTAGGAAAAGGTACTGAAAAGGTATCCTTTGCGAGTAATGATGCATCTAATCCTGCATTATTCTATTTGTTATCTACACCAGCTCATCATACTTATCCAAATCAAAAAATGACCAAAGCGGATGCGGCTCCTGTGAAATTGGGTGAATTGGCCACTTCGAATAAAAGAACTATTTACAAATACATTCATAACGATGGCATTCAAAGTTGTCAATTAGTAATGGGCTTAACCATTTTAGATGAAGGTTGTGTATGGAATTCAGTGCCACCACATACCCACACAAGAAGAATGGAAGCTTATTTTTATTTTGATATGAATGAGGCACATCGCGTAATGCATTTTATGGGGGAGCCACAGGAAACAAGACACCTTGTTATTGGAAACAATGAAGCAGTTTTATCAGCTCCTTGGAGTATGCACTTTGGCGTTGGAACTGCTAGCTATGGTTTTATCTGGGGTATGGCAGGGGAGAACAAGGAGTTTACTGATATGGATCCAGTGCCTATTGCGACGATTAAATAAACAATATGAATTTGTTTCGATAAATAAATGATACGAGTTTAAATAAAAAAAATAGCCATCCCTGATTTCAAGGATGGCTATTTTTTGCGTTATACAGAAAGCTTTTTTCTTAAGCTATCGTAGTTATTTTTTCAAGATCAGTGGCTTTGCCATTTTTTGTGCTTTTAATGCCAACTCTGTCGCAAGTAAACAATGCGCTTGTGACATTGCTGTTTCAGTTCTATTGATAACGTCATCAACAAAAAGTGGACCAAATGGTAATTCAACATTATTACAATCTATATACCTCATTTCTTTTTTATCCGTCATGTATAAATGATTGCCTCCTTTATGTCCTGAGGATACATCAATATTTTTACGCACCTCAATATAACCATCGGTTCCTAAAATCGTTAATCTACCATCGCCCCAGCTGCTTAAACCATCTGGTGTGAACCAGTCCACTCTAATATAGCCAGCACCACCATTGCCTTGTAACATGACATCTCCAAAATCCTCAAAATTTGGATATTGCGGATAGTGAACATTGCCTACTTGTGACATCAATACCTGCGCCTCTGTTGATTGTGTGAAATGTAAATATTGATCAAATTGATGCGAGCCAATATCAGTTAAAATGCCACCGTATCTTTTTTTATCGAAAAACCAATCAGGTCTAACCGCTAATCCTGTTTTTCCAATACTATTGTTAATACGATGCGGCGCTAAATTTATTGTTTGAATTACATTACCAATGGCACCAGCTTTTACCAATTGACTGGCCATTTCGGTGCCCTTATTTTCCAATCTTTCACTATACATGATTGAAAAAATTCTTTTGGTTTCCTTTTGTACCTTCCTAACCGCGGCAAGTTGCTCTAAAGTGATGATGCCAGGCTTATCCGTTAAGTAATCCTTGCCATGTTGCATTGCACGAATACCTAGTGGTGCGCGTTCGTCAGGAATACCGGAGCTTAATATCAATTGAATATTGGGGTCTTCTAAAATTTCTTTTTCATCCTTTGCTAATTTCGCTTCAGGAAATGATTTTAAAAAGTCGGCCACTAAATTGGGTTCTTTTGCATATAATGCAACAAGTTCACCGCCACCTCTTTTTATAGCTTCCGTCATGCCATAAATATGCGGATGGTTGATATTGATGACGCCAAACTTAATGCGGTTAGGAACTACTTTAATAGGGGCTGCTTGTGGAATTGTTTCTGCTTTTATTTTATTTGACATGCCTGAAAATAAAAGTATACCTGACAAGGCAGAAGTAGTTTTGATAAATTTTCGACGATCTGAATTTGCGTTACTCATATTTAATTTTAGATAATATTTTCAAGTTATTTATTACTATATTTTTTTGTAATTTAATCCAATCCCTTTACTTCATATGGAAAGCGGTGCGGGCGGTTTAACATTGCATTGGCTTCGTCATCATTGATGAAACGCTCATTCATTGGATCCCAATAAATTTTACGTTTTAATTTCATTGCAACGTGATGTAATAAACATGTAGAGCAGGAGCGATGTCCAATTTCAACAGGAGAAATAGGTTGCTTTCTGCTAACGATACTTTCTAGCCAGTTGCCATGTTGGTCCGTACTTTTATATAAATTAATTTCATTTTCACCAATCACTGAACTAATGATTTTGTTATTGCTTGCGGTTAATGGTAATACTTTATTTTTACCTGTTGGGATTGGATCACTTGCACTTGCGCGATAATCGCCACGGGTAACAAAGATCCATCCTTCAGTTCCTTCAAATTTTACGCCATTCGGAAGCTCATTGCTGACAATCATTTTTACACCATTGGCGTAAACGCCTTCAGTTTGAAATAATCCATGCACATTCCATAATCCTGATTTTGGAAAATCAGCGCGACCTGAAATTTCAATAGGGCCAGTATATTCCGTATCCATTCCCCAATGTGCGATATCAACATGGTGTGCGCCCCAACCGGTGATCATACCAGCACCAAATTGTTCCATACGCAACCAACCTGGTCGGCTATAATCATTTTGAGGGTGAACTCTTTTCTCAGTGTAGTAAACATTAGGAGTGGATCCTAACCAAGCATCATAATTTAAGTTTTTTGGTACCGGCATTTCTGGTTCCTCCTCTCCTCCTGGATCACCAGGTAAACCAACGTATACCGTTTTTAAATCACCAATACGGCCATTGCGAACAAGTTCAGCTGCATAACGAAATTGTGTGGAAGATCTTTGCTGACTTCCAATTTGCAAAATGCGACCAGTACGGTGAACAGCATTACTTAATGCGCGTCCTTCAGTAATCGTTAAGGAAGCGGGTTTTTGTAAATACACATCTTTTCCTGCTTCCACTGCATGAATGCCTAAATACGCATGAGAATGATCTGGCGTACTTATTAATACAGCATCGATATCTTTATTTTGTAAAAGGGCACGGTGATCATCATACATGGTTACGCCATCATATGGTTTTCCTGTTTTTGCAGCGTAATAATCATTGACATACTTTTTGCCTTCGGCCAATCTTTTACTATCTACATCACACACTGCCATGATACGCGCTTGGTCAAATGGTAAGGTTTCTTTCATGTCGTGTTCACGTGAAATACGACCCACACCAATAGCGCCAATATTAATTTTATTACTAGGTGCGTTTTTGCCGATTACGGAAGCAGGAACAATAGTAGGAAAGCCTGTCACCGCCATGGTTGTTGCAGCGCTAGCTTTTAAACTGTTTTTAACAAAGTTGCGTCGGTTCATTTTTTATTTTTTTAATTGATCATCTCTATTAGAGGCAATCGCATTATTATAATTTAGTCCGTTAAATTGATTTGCAATATATTTTATTCCCTGTAATAAATGGTTAATATAAACGGGTTCTTGGTAATTTTCTTTTGCATGTCCTAAAGCAGTAACCCAAATATTTCCCCCTTCAAAATTCTGGCACCAAACAGCAGGGTAGTAATTTGCAAAGGAGCCTGCATTTTTAACAATCATTGCTTTTTGTGCGGTATCTAAGCTTGACAAATCATGTGCCATTAAAACTTGAATGCCAGGATATAATTCCTTGCCAAAATAACATTCATCCTCCTTTGTCCATAAGCTAGGAACCCCTTTCATAGAAGGATGGGTAGGGGCTATATTTTTAATACTAAATTTTTGAAATGAGGCATGCCATGAAAATGTTTCCCCCAACATCATTTTAAACCAGGTCCAATTCCGCTCGGTACCTGTAACTGAGTGCACACCTACAAATCCGCCGCCTGCTTCAATATATCTTCTAAACTGAACTCTTTGTTCGTCATTATTAAAAACATCATTATTGGTACTTGTGAAAATAAGCAGCTGGTACTTTTTTAAATTTGCTTCCGTGAAAACATTGGGGTCATCAGAAACATCCACTTTAAAATTATTTTCTTTGCCTAAATTTTGAATGCAAGTTACAGCGGAAGCGATATTATCATGTACATACCCTTTCCCATTTTTAGTATAGACTAAAACCTGGCTACCGGTAAGTTTGTCCTTTACTACTTCATTTAAATTTATATGATTTTTTGTAGGGGTTTTAATTATAGAATTACTTCTATCTTCGGCTTTATAACTTATTGAAGATGAATTAAATGCGCTGCAGCATAGGGCAATTAAACAAAGCGTCAAGCTTTTGGGTAATAAGTTTTTCATAAATGATTGTTGCGTTAAATTAATAAAATCTAGGGTATAAAATTATATTATTACTATATCGTTTTCGTAATATGTTAACAAATTGTTATTTAAATTACTTTATATGTAAAAAAATTTAAATAATTTGAAACTGCTTACAATATGATTGCTTGCTTATTTCGCTTTGATTTAATTAATATAGATTGGTTTAATCCTATGTCTATTTTTTTTTAATTAATTCAAGTGGCAGTTTGCTTCACATCGGTAGACCCATATGAATAGTAGCTTTTGTAGCGAGGCAAAACAAAAATTTAAATTTTAGTTAAATGAAAAAAAACAAAAATGAATGCAAAAAACTAATGTCGAGTAGCGTTCTGCTACTTGGTTTATTTAGTTTTTTACTAACTACTTCAATGCCTGTTAATGCAGAAGTTGCGACACTCAAAACTACATTAGCGCAAATTACTGTGACAGGTAAAGTAACGGACAGTCGTAACACCCCTTTGGATGGTATCAGCGTAGCTGTTAAAGGTGCTAAAACTGCAGTAATCACTGATGCGAAAGGTATGTTTACCATTAGTGTTCCAGATAATGGGACACTTGTATTTTCGGCTGTTGGGTTTATTTCAGAAGAGGTTGCTGTAAAAAATAATAAAGTAATTAATGTTTTTTTAACAGAACAAGTTTCTTCTCTGTCTGATGTAGTGGTGGTTGGTTATGGTACTGCTAAGAAAAAAGATCTTACGGGAGCGGTGGTGCAAATTAAGGCAACACAGTTGGAAAATGAAAATGCAAGATCCATACAAGATATGCTTCGTGGAAACGCACCAGGTTTAGATGTTGGTTTTAGTGCATCTCCAAAGGGTGGTGGTTCGCTTCAGGTTCGTGGTCGTGCCTCATTAACCGCATCTACATCTCCATTAATAGTTTTGGATGGCGTAATTTATCCTGGTGACCTTGCAGATATTAATCCAAATGATATTGCCACCATGGACGTACTTAAGGACGCGAGTTCTGCAGCTGTATTTGGAGCACGTTCAGCAAATGGTGTTATCCTTATTACAACCAAAAGGGGAAAAATTGGTAAACCCATAATTACAGTCAACTCCAATTATACGATGAATCGAATTGCTAGTTGGCCTGGTTTACTATCTCCTGATGAGTTTTTGTCTTGGAGACAGGATGTTAGATATAGTATGAGAGGCTATGATTCTACTTCTAAGCCAGGTATGAAATATTTTGAGTCGGATCCTAGAAAACTACCTAATGGTTTTTCAGTAGATCAATGGTTAGGGCTTTCGGGCCAAGTAGGTGCCGATCCAGTAAGTATTTGGTTACAAAGATTAGGAGGTGGTACCGGAATGCAGCCTGTTTCAATTGAAAGCTACAAGAATGGAACACCTATTGATTGGGAGTCATTGATCTTGAACAAAAATGGAATGCAACAAGATCATACTGTTGGTATTTCAGGAAGAACCCAGAATACAACTTATTATACTTCCTTAGGATATTTTGAAAACCAAGGGATGTCCAATGGAGAAATATTTAAAACCTTTAGATCGAGGTTGAATTTAGAAACTGAAATTGCTAAGTATTTAACTTTTGGGTTAAATATGCAGTTTGCGAGCAGAGATGAAGGGCAAACTCCTGTGAGTATTGGAGATATGTTAGGTACCATCCCTTTTGGTAAAGTTTTTCAAGATGATGGACGCCTTCGTGCGAGTCCAAATGATGATATTGGTAATAATACAAACCCATTGATGACACCTTACTATGTTAAACGACTTATCAGGTTCAATAATCTTTTTGGTTCCATTTATGTAAAGGGAAAGCTTCCTTTAGGTTTCTCATATCAAGTGAATTATACACCGAGGTTTGAATGGAATCAAAATTATCAACATATTTCATCTCAAAGACCATTACTTGAAAGTAGGGGTGGTATTACACAAAGAACCGATCAACGTACTTTTCAGTGGCAGGTTGATAATTTGTTGATGTGGAATAAAAAAATTGGAAAACACAGTTTTGATGCAACAGCATTATTCAATGCAGAAAAGTTTCAGTTTTTCTCTAGTACGATTAATGCAGAGCAGTATTCACCCAATGATAACTTAAGTTGGAATGGGATCCAATCTGCAAGTATTAGGAATGTAAGTGCGAATGACCAATATCAAACTGGCGATGCAATCATGGGAAGATTTAACTACTCATATGATGAAAAATACCTTATCACTTTAACCGGTCGTCGTGATGGTTATTCTGCATTTGGTCAAGGTAACCCTCGTGCATTTTTCCCATCTGCTGCTTTGGCTTGGGTGATTTCCGATGAAAAATTTATGCAAAAAATACAAGGCGTTCTTGATTATTTAAAAATGCGTGTTTCTTATGGTGAAAACGGGAACCGTGAAGTAGGACGTTATTCCGCATTGGCACAGTTGGCTGCAAGCACGTATTTATATACCTCACCAGGGGGTGTAAATATTCCTATTGGTTCAGTGGTAACTAGCAATATGTCTAATTCAAATTTAAAGTGGGAGCGACAATCATCCGTTAACTTTGGAATTGATTTTAGTACTAAAGGGGGTAAGATATCAGGTGCAATAGATTATTATGTTAGAAACACCAATGATTTATTGGTGAATAGAGCATTACCTAATGTTACAGGTTTTAATAGTGTTATTACCAATCTTGGGAAAGTGGATAATTCAGGTTTTGAATTCAGTTTGAATACTGAAAATATTAAAAAGAACAATTTTGTTTGGAGAACTACAATAGCTGCATGGACTAACAAAAATAAAATAGTTAGTCTTTATGGCGAAGTTCCTGTAACAGATGCAACTGGAAAAGTAACCATGAAGGAACAGGATGACAGAGCAAATGGTTGGTTCATAGGGCAGGATATAAATACAGTTTGGGATTTTAACGTATTGGGTGTTTGGCGTGTGGATGAAGCCGCTGCTGCAAAATCCTTTGGTTTTTCACCTGGTGATTTTAAACTTGAAGACGTAAATAAGGATGGTAAATTAACAGTGGATGATAAAATATTTTTGGGACGCACTACATCAAAGCTTTCATTCAATTTAAGAAATGAGTTTACGCTTTATAAAAATTGGGATTTTTCTTTCCAGTTATATGGTCGTTTAGGACAACTTTCTCAATTTAATGAAGCTGCTAACACGGATCGTTTTTATGATCGCGCACAGTTTTATAAAAGGCCTTATTGGACACCAGAAAATCAAATTAATGATTATGGAAGGATGATGTCTTCGATAGGTTCAGGAATTGGATTTAATATTTGGAGAAAATCATCATTTATAAGGTTAAATAATATCGGTGTTGCTTACAACATGCCTAAAAAGTATATTGAGAAAATGAAATTTCAATCATTGAAGTTTTATTTCAATGTACAAAATGCATTGGTTGTTTCGCCATGGGAGTATTTTGATCCTGAGAATAAAGGATTTACTCCATCATACGGTACATTTGGAATTAACTTAACATTTTAATCATTAATTTAAAATACAAATCATTGAATATGAAAAATTTTAATATAAAATATTTACAATACCTATTCGCGATGTGTTTGGTATTGTTTGTTGGGCAATCCTGTAACAAAGATTGGTTGGAGCCAAAGCCTTTGTCTTTTTATTCTCCTGAAAATACCCTTCAGGATGAGTCAGGTTTTAATGCTGCATTAGCAGGTATCGCCAAAAATGTTCGACAAGAATTTTATGAAGATGGCGCGCCAATTATTACAGAAAATATTTTTTCTGAAATGGCAATTGAAGGAACAACAGATAAGTTTGGTCCAGCGGTCAATATGGATATATTGATTACGCCAGATGCACAGTTAAATAGTAATGACTTTAATAGAATTGGCTATTTTTGGGAAAGAAACTATTTAATAATACGTTTGGCTAATACGATTACTTCTAGAATTACAACCGTAAAAACAATGCCAGATGATAAAAAGAATATAGTATTAGGTCGTGCTTACTTTTTTAGGGCCTATGCTTATTATAGACTTGTGCATCAATTTGGGGATGTGCCCACTACATTTACGGAACTTAGTTCTGCAAAACTGGATTTTAGCACTGTAAAACGAGAAGTAATTTTACAGCGTTTAAAATCAGATCTTGATTTTGCAATGCTGCATGTGCCTTGGGTATCTAATAAAGGGGAAGTCAATAGGGCGGCTGTTGGTCACTTGTTAACTAAGGTAAATCTTGCATTAGGTTTGTTTGATGCGGCAATCGCTTCCTCAACTGCAGTAATTAATAATGGTACGTATAAGCTAATGACCAATCGATTTGGGGTAGATGCAGGTATTGCAAGTAAAAATGTTATCTGGGATTTACACAGACGTAATAATAAATTTAGCTCAGCCAATACGGAGGTTTTATTTTCAGTGATTGATCGATATGGTGATCCTTCTGCTACTGTAAATGGCACTACGAGTATGCGTCAAGCATTACCTTTTTCATCCTCAGGAATTATTTTAACACCAGATGGTAAAGTGGGTATGATTGCTTCCAAAGTTGAATTTGATCATATGACAGATTATGGTCGTGGCATTGGTCGTTGCAGAGCAACACCATATGCTACTGTTTATATTTGGGATGATAAAAAAGATTTGAGACATGATACCCTTTCAAGAAACTGGATGGAAATGACCATGTTGACATACAATAATGAAGCCACTTTAAAAGGCAAGTCCCCTTATTATGGGCAAAGGCTTCAACTTAGGAAAGCGGATGGAAGTTTGCTTATAAGTGGTGGTGATACTATTCGTACTTGGTTTGGATGGCCTCATTATAAGTTATATGTGGAAGATGAAATTCGTTATCCTTATCAAGGGGGTAACTCCGATTGGTACATATTTCGTTTGGCTGAAACTTATTTGTTAAGAGCTGAAGCACATTGGTATAAAAATGATGCGGCATCAGCTGCTGCAGATGTTAATATGGTTAGAACAAGAGCTAAATGTTCCCCTTATACTGCATCCCAAGTTGATTTAGGAACTATTTTAGATGAGCGTGGAAGAGAATTATATTATGAAGAGCCAAGAAAAACCGAGTTGACAAGAGTTGCCTTTATCTTAGCAAAAACAGGTAAATCATTTGGTGGTAAATCATATACTGCTAGTAATTTTTCTACAGCAAATTTCTGGTATGACAGATTGATGGCTAAGAATGATTTTTACGGAAAAGGGATTAAAAATGTGAGAGGAGATCAATATAAAATAAGTCCTTATCATGTATTATGGCCAATTCCAAGACCAGCAATATTAGCTAATAGTTTGGGTCAAATAAATCAGAACATGGGTTATGCTGGTTCTGAAACAAACAAGCCTGCATTAGATAAAATTCAGGAGTAATCCTATCTCTTAATAAATGTCCCTGTCTCGAATCATCGGGGCGGGGACATTTGATTTTAATTATATTGTAGTAACTTTAATTTTGAAAATAATTTTATCATTTCTATTTTAAAAATAAGACCATGTCAAATCGTCGAAAATTTATTCAACAAACTATTTTAGGTATTTCCGGATCAGCATTGTTACCTGTTATTGGTCATGCGAGTAGTGGTCCAATGACATCAATGGCTACTGCCAATGCACCTTTGCAAATTGGAATGGCTGGGTATTCTTTTGCAAAATTTAGTTTGGACCAATCTATTGCAATGATGAAACGTATTGGATTGTCAAACATGTCCTTAAAGGAAATGCATTTGCCTTTGAATAGTACAGATGCACAAATTAGTGCGGCAATGGCTAAGTATAAAGCAGCAGGCATCAATATTTATACAGTAGGGGTTGTCTATATGAAAACTAAAGAGGCCGTGGATAATACATTTGCCTATGCAAAGAAATGTGGCGTAAATATGATTGTAGGTGTGCCTAATTATGACTTAATTGAATACGCAGAACAAAAAGTGAAGGAGTATGATATTAAATTAGCCATACATAATCATGGCCCTGAGGATGCATTGTATCCAGCGCCGGGAGATGTATATAACCGCGTTAAAAATTTAGATGCAAGAATGGGTATGTGTATTGACATTGGGCATTCTTTGCGCGCTGGTACCTTACCTGAAAAAGCGATTCGTGATTTCAAGGATCGTTTATTTGATTTGCATATTAAGGATATTAATACGGCAGCAAAAGAGGGCAAAGGAATTGAGTTTGGTCGCGGTGTAATTAATTTTGGCGCAGTCATTGAATCACTACATAAAGTTAAATATACAGGCATATGTAGTATCGAATATGAAAAAGATATGACAGATCCTTTGCCAGGTATTGCAGAATCAGTGGGGTATTTTAAAGGAAGAATGGCTGGGGATGATTAATATAAAATCAGCTATCCAATATTAGCGATTAATTTTTTGTATCCTTACATTGGTAGGGCAAAAATAGAAACGTTATTCACTAAAAAGTCGTATCCTTTATTGGGTAGGACTTTTTTATTGCGCGTTGCCCCAACGATAACTTTTATGATCAATGCTTGCTAAATCCAACATTCTGTTCACCACGGTCATGGCTAGTTCTTCCATGGTTTTTGGCTTGCTGTAAAAGCTGGGTGTTGCAGGACAAATAATACCACCCGCCAAGGTGATGGTTTCCATATTTTTGATATGAATTAAATTATAAGGCGTTTCGCGCGCTACTAAAATTAGTTTTCTTCTTTCTTTTAATACTACATCTGCCGCGCGCGTTATTAAATCATCGCTAATGCCTGAAGCAATACGTCCTAAGGTACCCATGCTACAAGGGACCACAAACATGATATTGTATTGCGCTGATCCCGATGCGAAGGGGGCATTGAAATCATTTTTTTGATAAAAAGTAAAAGGGTATTTGGTATACTCTTTATTATCTAATTCGGTTTCCCATACCATTTTTGCATTATCGCTCATCACCACACCCACTGATTCGTATTGGTCATTTAGTGGGACAAGTGCGTCCATCAAACATTTAGCATAAATAGCGCCACTTGCACCCGTTATAGCAATAATTATCTTATTCATGATTTTATAACAAATTAAAGTTCCAAATGTTTGAGCGAAGGAAAATTAATATTAAACAATATGTTGGGAGGATTCCCTAATATGCAAGGTGGATTGTAAAATAATATTTTCGTTCGGGATATAGGTTTTGTTTTTGTCAAGGTATTTGAACATCACTTCCGCTGCAGTTTTGCCAATATTATAAGCCGGTTGCGTGATGGTAGAAAGGGAAGGGCTTAATAAGGAGGCGGTTTCAAGATTTGAAAAACAAATTATTTTTACATCTTTAGGGATATTAATATTTAATTCTCTACAAACTTGGTAAGTGGTGATGGCAAGTTTTTCCACGGAAGCGAAAATACCATCTGGTTTATTTTTCCCACTCAAAAGTTTTTTTACAAGATTGTAGTTTATTTCCTCATCATTGCCGCATTTTATAATTCGTTCCGGTTTGACTTCCATATTATTTTTAAGCAATTCCTCTAAATAACCACTTTTCCTTTTTTGCATAATTGAAATATCATCCCCTAATGATAAAAAGGCGATATCCTTACATTCATTTTCAATTAGATGTTTGGTTGCATTGATGCCGCTTATATAATCGTCAGTTGTAATTTTAGCAGTTTCAATTTCATGACAAATTCGATCAAAAAATACAATAGGAATACCCTTTTGTTGAAAATCAGATAAATGGGTTTGATTGTTGGTATTCATCGTCACTGACATCAAAACGCCATCTACTCTTTTATTTTCCAAATGCTTCATGATCCCTTTTTCCTTTTCAATATCTTCATGTGTTAAATAGATCAGTACATGATAGTCATTTTCCTGTGCGATACGCTCAATCCCATTAATCGCCAATGCAAAATAGTTATTGGCCACTTCTGGGACCACAACGGCAATGGTTTTACTTTTATTTCTTCTTAATCCACTCGCAAATGGATTGGGGGTGTAGTCCATTTCCTTAGCTTTCGCCAAAACGCGTAATTTGGTGGCATCCCCAATTTCATGACTATCCCTTAAGGCCTTTGATACCGTTGAAATGGATAGGTCCAATATCTTT
>Ga0208951_1000129_pt1 | contig 30821 bp, 23 predicted proteins | sample GreLakmeMI27MSRF_FD_187702 | JGI IMG/M metagenome (GOLD analysis project Ga0208951, IMG submission 187702) | Freshwater lentic microbial communities from great Laurentian Lakes, MI, USA - Great Lakes metaG MI27MSRF (SPAdes) | ecosystem: Environmental > Aquatic > Freshwater > Lake | place: Great...
GGACCACATTAGCGGCAGGAACACGTCGTACGTTATAAGTGTCGCTGATCTGGCCGTGGCCGACCCGCTCACGGGTCGGCCAGATCAGCAACACGTGCAACGTACAACAACGTGTTCCTGCCGCCCTCACTCACGTTGTCCCTGCGCCTGCGCCGCGGCGATTTGGCTCTCCATGGACTGCCGTACAGCTGCCGCGATGGCCGCCGCCTCGTCCGTGAGGAGCAGCAAAACTGCCAGCGCGGCGCAGTTGTACGGCGGGAACGCCGTGGGCCCCAGGACACACTGCAGAAGGCGCCGTGCCGCCTCGCTGGGCGGGCATAGGAAGTGGCATCCTCCGTCTGGAGCCAGCGCCTTGGCCGCCAACTGCTCCCCCCCGCCGCTGAGCTGCTTCGCCAGATGCACCAGCTGCGCGTGCGCCTCATCGTGCTGGCCAGAGAGTGACACCAGGGCGCGTCGTTCGAGTGGCACCATCGCGGCCAGCGTCTCCACAACCGTCATCGGCACGCAGTCGCTCAGCACCAGCGGCTGCGGCAGCGCGGGGTCTCCGGCGAGAGAGTCGCCCAGCACCAGCAGCGGGAGGGCAAAGGCGCCCTGGATGGAGGGGACGGAGAGCGTGCTCTTGTACTGGACCTTGAGCGCAGGCGGTGCCGCCAGGGGCGGGGCGACGGCGGCGGCGAAGCGCAAGGGGCGCAAGGGGTGCGGCGGCGGGGTGCGGGTTCGGGAGCGCACTCGCCGAGGGGGCTCCCGCTCCCGAACACGCTCTCGTTCCCGGTCTCGCTCCTGAACAGAGGAGCCGCCCCGCTGGGGGCTGCGGCTGCGGCTGCGGCTGCGGCGCCTCGGCTGCTCCTTCTCTCCGCTCCTCCGCGCCGGGCTAGCGCTGCGCCGCCGCCCGCCGCTGATGCGCGCGCCCGGCGGCGGCAGCCACTCCAGCGTGCAGTCGGCCCGAGGCGGCGACGGCTCACGCACACGGCTCAGCTCAGCAGCCTGGGCCTCACGTGCATACCCCGCCTTGCCTTCCCCACGCCTTCCCCGCGCCTTCCCCGCCTTGCTCATCTCGCCCTCGACGGGACGCAGTACCCCACGGGACGGGAGCACTTTGAGCATACGCCCGCCGGGCCGAAGCGGGCCGCACCGCTGGCGCAGTGCAGCCTGTGCGTCTTCCTGTCTCTCCATCAGAACGCTGGCGAAGCGCCACGCTGGGCCGAAGGCCGCTGGCTTCTTGGGCTCAGGCAACGCAGCCCTCTCGACGGGTCCGAAGTGCTCGAAGAACGCGCACACCTCCGCCGACGTGGCGTCCAGGGGAACGAAATTGACATGTAAGCCGCGGCACAGGACCGCAGGACAGGTCCAGGTCCAGGTCCAGGTCCAGGTCCAGGTACAGGTGCGAACAACAAACCTGCGGGTAGGGGCCGCGGCGACCACCAGGGCAGGTGCGCCTGCAGTCTCTGTCTCAGCCAGCTCGCCCTCTTCCAGCGGCGAACCAGCTTCCAGGTGCGCAGCATCGACGGCTTGAGGCGTGGAGGTAGCTGTATTGCGAGGCTCCTCTTTGCACAAGTCCAGCGCCTCCGTGTCGCCGCTCAAAGCCGCCGGATCTTCAGCTGCAAGAGGCAGCGGCAGGCCTTGAGGCAGCAAACTCACCTCTTCGTTGTCAGGCGGGGCATCGGCAGGCATGAGAAAGGATCCCTCAAGGGCACGTCGAAGCTTACCAGCTTGGCGAGCAGCCTCGCTGGCCAGCGCTGTGGTGTCTTGCCGCGCGCGTATAAGCGTGCATAGACGGCCGCGTGCGCCTCGTGCAGACTCGGCTCGACGCGCGCAGCTGCAGCTGCGTCGCTGGAAGGCTGCGAGCTTCTCTAAAACAGCCGCCGCTTAAGCTCCAGAAAGTAGAAGGCGAGGGAGTCAGCGGAAGAACCGTACAACCGTACAACCGAAGCAGCTGCCGAAGTCTCAGGGAGCCGGGGCCCGCGCCGTGGTGCCCCCTTCAGCCCTTGGACGTAAGATTTCCTCGCCCTCGCCGACGACAACATGCATGCTATGGCATTTCAGGTAGCCCACGGCAGCAGCACGCGCGCAACTTTGCAGCGTGGCCCAGCGAGCGTGCGTCCGCCTTGCCCGGGCGCTTTCGACCGTCTGCGTCGGGCAAGCAACTCGGCAGCCTTCTTCAACGGCCCTCCTCTGCAGCGCCTGCTTGCGCCCTGGAGCCCTCCACCGTCTTTCAGCCGCGACGTGGCCGCCGAGAGGCGGCGCGGCGAGGACAAGCTCGCCTTGTTCGACGCCGAGGACCCCAGCGAGCTGCGGCGTTTCAACCAACAGTGGGGTGAGGTGGACGATGTCGTCATGGGCGGATGCAGCAGCAGCCAGGCGCGGCTGCTGAGCACGGCGCATGGGCGCGTGCTCGCCTTCACCGGCGTGGTCAGCGCTGCCCGCGGCGGCGGCTTCGCTTCAGCACGCACCCGCGACGCGTCGCCGCCCTGGGACCTGTCCGCATTCGAGGGCATCCGCCTGCGCGTGCGCGGCGACGGACAGCGCTACAAGCTGGCACTGCGCGACTCGCCGGGGTGGATGGCGCCAGCCTTTGAGTCCTCATTCGATGCCGCCAAGGATGTCTGGACGGACGTGCACATCCCCTGGGCCAGGTTCACGCCCGGCGGGTGGCGCCGCGCGGACCATGACACCCTCCGCTGCTTCCAGGTGTACTCCCTGCAGCTCATTCTCAGCAAGTTCGACGACGGCGCATGCGGCGGAGCGCTGCACGTGCATGCTCCGCACGAGCGCATGCACGGCGCCGGCTGGCCGCTGAACCCGTTCTTCGCTGAAGGCCCCTTCGAGCTGTGGGTGCAGCGCATCGAGGTGTACAAGGCGCGGGGCAGCAAGCTGCCGCCCAGCATCATCCGAAAGGAGTCGGAGCCCCAGCCGCCCCAGCCCGCGCCGCCGCCGCTGGTTTTTGTGCGCCAGGATCGTGGTGAGCCGGAAGATGCGCAGCTGCTGGAGGACGAGTTTGCGTCCGCGTGGGAAGATGCGGCCAATCTGGCGGCGCGGGGGGCCCTCTACGAGATGGCGGAGGAGGGTGACGTGCTGGAGGAGTAAGAGGGATGTCTTGGCCTTTTGTTGCCGCACTCGGACGGCTGCTCTGTTGTGTTCTGCTCTCTTGTGACTGCGTTCTCAGGCGCTGTCGTCGTCCCTGGGGCGAGTCGCCGGCGAAGCACCCAGGATGGGCGTCAGAAACAGCAGCCCGGCGGCGATCGCGAAACCTCCCAGGTTGGGCAGCAACGCCTGGAGGTCGTCGGTGCGTGTGAGCACCGGCGCCACGCCGAACGAGACGAGCAGAAAAGCCCACAGCGGAGACGTGATCGCCGCCCACGTGAGGCGTGAGCCTGGCTGCCTCAGCGCATAGCCCAACACTGCGCCTGCAAACAGCGATGGTGATAGCGTGAGCCAGCGGCCCTCCTCAGGCACTCCGGGGACGGCAGAGCAGCCGCCCGGGCGACGCAGGCAGCCGTCAATAGCAGCCAGTGTCTGCGCAAGGGCCTCTTCCACGCCTTCCTCGCGCAAGAAGAACAGGTTGCCAAAGCGTCCCTGCAGCTCAGAAAGCATCTGTCCGTACAGCTGCGCCTGCACGTCCTTGCCGGCTGCAAAGGACAGGATGGACTGCTGCGTTGGGTCCGCGAGAACGTAGAGCGTGCGCTCGTCACGTGCCCCCCAGAGCGCTCGCAGCTCCGCGCCGGTGGCCCCGCCGCCTCTGGGGTCCAGCTGTCCGTCTGCCACGACGAGACGCACTCTGTAGCCCGTGTCCTGCTCCAGGGTGCTCAGCTGCCGCTCCAGCGCCGCGGCGCGCGAGGCGCTGAGCGCGCGGGAGCGGTCCAGCACTCGGGGCGCGTCCACAGCGGCACCAGGCAGCGCCAGGAGGAGTGGCGTCAGCACCACAGACAGCACGGCGCGGCGCAGCAGCAGCGAACCGCCACCCAGCGTAGCGGTGCGCCAGGCTGGCGCTGCTGAACCAGTGCTGCCGGCGCACGGCTTCGGGTGTGAACATCTAGCAGCACTGTGGCACGCACGCAGCGCCAGCCGCGCAGAGCCACACGCAGCCATGACAGAGGGGAAGAAAAATGATGCTAGAGCGTACGACACTCGTAGTGAACGGTGCCATGAAACCAGGGCCAACCACGCCGGGGTGACAGAGGGGAACGAGGTGATGCCGCCCCCACGAGCGAGCGAGGTGAGTCCTGCCTGCGCACTCACAGTCGCGCCGTGTCTTCGCCGTACCAACGCCGCGCGTGTCCGCTGCTACACCGAGTTGCGGCGGCCATCGATGGCCCCTGAAAGCTGCAGTGAGGAGAGCGTGGTGCTGAACTTGAGCGCGCTCCATGACGAACTGATGGTGCACCTGCAAGTGCTCAGCCGCGGCTTGAGCGAGCTGGGGAATGGCTACGAGCGAGCATGCGTTGTGTGTCTCGGTGGCTGCGGCGCGCGAGGGCAAGAAGACTTTACACCGTCGTCCGCGTCTGGCGGCAGCACAGCGACACCGCACAGCGACACCACGCAGCCTCCTGCCGCCGTGGCGCCGTGTTCAAGCCTTGCGGCCTTGCGGGTCACGTGAGTGAGTCTGTGTTGGGAGGTTGGAAGAGCGGGGACGATAGCCGGGAACGAGCGGGAAGGTTGGAAGCTCCTTCTCGCTTTCCACTCTTCGCTGCGCCGGAGCTGGAGCAGGAGCCCACATGCTCGCAGCGCAGCGGGCCTGCTGCGTCAGTGCCAGCTGGCCCGCACCGTGCGGCTGCAGCTGCTCATAGACGCGTGCAGCTGAGCGCGCCCGCCCTGCTTCCTCGCGCTCGCTGCCGAATTATTGCTGTTTGTAATGCTACGCTCTATGTTGACAGTCTCTCGACGGCTCTTCGCCCTTTCGCTCACAGCTTTGCGCGTGCGGCAGCGGCCGCTTTCAGCGCTCCGTGCACCTCGTCCCAGTGCGGCTGCGTCGCCCCTCGCACAGCCTCCAGCCAGAGTCTCACACGGGCGTGCGGCGCCAGCAAGTCGCGCATTGAAGGCGGCACGGTGCCAGCGTCTAGCAGCTCGAGCTGTGACACTTCACAGGCGAGTACGAGGTCGGCTATAGACAGACTGTGGCCGCCAATGAACGGCTTGTCGCCCAGCCAGAAGGTGTCGAGCTGTGCGAGAGCAGGCTTGAGAAAGAAAAGCGCCTGCTTCAGTGCTCGGTCTGTCTCCGCTGGTGCTGTGACGTTGCGGAAGAAACGAAGGAAGACTAACGTCGCTGCACCGCGCCGTAGCGTGCTGTGGTGCCAGTCCAGTGCCGCGTCCACGCGAGCTCTGCCGCGTGGCCGAACAGGGTACCAGTGGTCGGCGGTACTGCGGGAGTTGCAGAGGTAGCGCAGGATGGCGCAACTCTCCGGCAAGACGAAGCCGTCGGGCTCCTGCAGCGCCGGCACCTTGGCCAAAGGGTTGACGCCCTTGTAGGCGTCGCTCTGTTGCTCCAAAGCTCGCAGTTTCACCGTCACTTCTTCCACTTTCAGAGCGTTGACGCGGCAGAAGAGCATCAACGCGCGGCTGGGCTGCGACAGAGGGTCCACATACAGCTTGCAGGAAGGACTCGCAGCCATTGAAAGGAGCGACGAGGAGGCGGAGCGTGCACGTTTTGGTCAACGAACCAAAGATTGCACACTCTCACGCCGCCGCATTCCCCATGGGCCGGAGCTACCGCAAGCGCAGCGCGGATGATGACGCGGAGGCGGCAGTCCTGGAGCCTGTGGCGAGCGACGAGCAGATGCGGTGCGCAGCTGCCTGCTGCTTGCGTACACTGTCCAGGCGCGCTCACTTCGCGCCAGGGTGAGGCTGGAAGACACGCGGAGACTGCAGCAGGAGCGCGTCCGCGTGCGGGTGACCACCCCGTGCCTCATCAAGCAGCCACTCGCAGCGCTGACGTGGACGCTCCTTGTTGTCGTCAGGGCGTCGAGACGGCGCGCCTGGCAGGGTTGACTGCAGATTCGCTGGCTGCCGGCAGCGTTCTGCATGCGGTGCGTGCAGCCGCGGCACCCTATGCTTCGCTGTTTGGGGCGCTCACGGTGCCCCCTCAGGCGGAGGGTGAGGAGGAGGATGAGGGCATGAAGCTGCGTGACACCTTCTCGGCGGAGCAGCAGCGCGAAGTGGGCACGGAGGACCCGCATTTGTGAGGCCCCTTCCCCTCCTGTCGAGCGCAGAGCCTTGCGACGATTGCTGAGCCGCGCGCGCAGGCTCAAGTACCTGGAGGCTGAGCTGGCGAAGCGGCGCGGCGTGGCGGCCGTGGCAGCGCCGAGCGCCAGCACGCTCCGAGAGGCGTCGCTATACGAGACGCCTGAAGAGCTGCGCGCGCCAGGGGCTCAGGGCGGGGCGCAGGATAACGCGGACCGGTGGCTCACGGGCATCCAGGAGGTGCAGCTGCCCGTGGAGTACCAACTGAGGGTAAGACGCCAAAGACGCTCATCATGCTTTGTTGCCGTGTGCGGCACGGAGAGTGCGCTGGCTGACGCAACGGCTGTGCAGAACATCGAGGACACGGAGCGCGCAAAGGCCCAGCTGCTGGATGCTCAGAGAGCGCGCGCGGGAGGGGGAGGGGGCGCCCAGGCTGATGGTACCTTTTTGCAACCGCAACAAGCTGCGCGAGCCGAAGGCAACGTCTCCACGGATGACATCGTGGCACGACGCTTCATGCAGGCGGAGAAGCGCAGGCAGCGGCGGTGAGGGACCGAGCGCTGTGGCTCAGCGCTCGACTATCTTCACTGAAAGCTGATGGACTACGGCAGGCACCACTCGTATTTGATGACGTGCATGTGCTTGCCGTCAGGCGTGAAGGTCGGCTTGTAGGAGTTGGCGTGGGCGGACGTCCCCACCTCAGGGTGAGCTCAGCAAGTTGGCGGGCATGCAGGCCCACGCGAAGTACCACAAGCGGATCTACACGCGCGACGGCAAGCAGTGTGGGTCATCAAGGACGAGTCGTGCCTGCCGTAGTCCACCAGCTCACTGTACAAGTTTTCCGTTCCAGTGAAGATTGTCTTGTCGGACAGGCACGCACACCAAATATTGGGCATTCTTCTTCTGCTGTTGATCAAAATCTGGCACTCTACGCGCCTTCCTCTTCTCCCGAATCCGGTCTCGGAGGTCTGTGTGCCACCCGTGCACGCGGCAGCTCCCCATCGCCTCCCCATCGCCTTTCATGGCGGTGACGCGTGCCACTCGTCGAGGCGCCTCCTCCGCCGAGCGCGGCGTGACCTCCTCCGAAGACGAGGAGCGCGACGTGCGCAGCGCGCCCGCGGGCGTCAACATGGACGGTGATCGTTGGAACTTGGCGCTGCTTCTGCTCCTTTACACGCTGCAAGGAGTGCCCATGGGCCTCGCCAGCAGCGTGACCTTCCTGCTGCAGGAAAAGGGCGCCTCATACGCGGCACAAGGCGCGTCTGGGCGCGCGTGGCAGAGCAGAGAGCAGAGAGCGCTCAGCTCGTAACTACTCCGTCTGCAGGCGTGTTCAGTTTCGTGTCGTGGCCCTTCTCGCTCAAGATCCTCTGGGCGCCCCTGGTTGACTCCTGCTACCTGCGCGCCGTGGGCCAGCGGCGCACGTGGCTGATTCCCGTGCAGGTGCGCGCACCCCCGTTCCCGTCGCCTGCCCTCTCACCCACCTCCCGCCTCAGAGCGCTGTCGGGCTACTCATGCTGCTCCTGGGTCCCGCGGTGCAAACGCTTCTGGACGGGGAAGGCAGCGAGCCTGATGTTCGCTCGCTGACTGCGTTGTTCTTTGGGCTGTACCTTCTGATGGCCACTCAGGACGTGGCTGTGGACGGGTGGGCCCTCACGCTGCTGTCCAAGAGGAACGTAGGTCTGGCCAGCACCGCCAACGCGGTTGGCCAAACGGTGGGCTACTTTGCGGCTTTCACCGGCTTCCTGGCGCTGTCGGAGCACGGGCTGGCCACGCTGCCGGGCTTCATGCGCTTCTGGGGCGTCGCCTTCCTGCTCTCAGCGGTGGCGGTGTGGCTGAAGGTGCGCGCAGCGGCAGTTGTGCGCTCGCGGCACCCTCTCACGCCCCCACGCTCTCCTTGCCTCACCACCCGCAGCGCGAGGCGGTTGCGCACGAGGATGCCCCCGGGGACGGCAGCGTGGGCGCGGTGTATCGTCACACGTGGCGCCTCATGCGCCTGCCCGCCGTGCGCAGCCTGCTGGCTGTGCTGCTCACCTGCCGTGTAGCCTTCGCGGCCACTGACGCGCTGACCACGCTCAAGCTCATGGAGAAAGGGGTGTCCAAGGCGCACATGGTGCGCCAGGGCAGCCGCGACGGCACAGCGCCGGCTCGCTGGCTCTCTCACACACAACCTTTTCCACTTTTATCCCCCTTAGGCCTATCTCTCCACCCTTGTGGCACCCCTCCACATCCTGCTCCCCCTCATCGTGGCGCGCTGGACCAGCGGCGATGCGCCCTGGCACGCCTTTTTGGCCGCCTATCCCGCACGGCTGCTGGTGGGGCTCCTCACCGCTCTTCTGGTGGCGGCGGCGCCCGCGCCAGGCGCCCCGAGAGCCCTGTTCTACGCCCTGGTGGCGTGCGCCATGGCCATGCAGGCTGTGGTGAGCCAAGTGCAGTTCGTGTCACAGATGGCGTTCTTTGCGCGCGTCAGCGACCCATCCATTGGTGGAACCGCCATGACGCTTCTCAACACGGTTGCCAACCTGGGAGGCAAATGGCCCACCAGCGTGGCGCTGTTTCTGGCGGAGCCGATGACGCGGCGCGCGTGCGAGGGCGCTGCGGGGGTGGCTGGGCAGTGTGGAGGGGCTGGGGCGAGGGAGGCGTGCGCGGCTACAGGGGGGGTGTGCGTGACACACAAGGACGCCTTCACGCCGCTCACGGTGGTGTGCACGCTGCTGGGCGTCGCCTGGCTGGCGGTGGCCAGGAGACCCGTGGTGGAGCTGCAGAAGCTGCCACACTCGGCCTGGCTGCCGGGACAGCGATCGCACAAGCCGTGACTGTCCGCGCTGTGGACACTATTGAATGATTGAATGCTGCCTTGGATGATGCGTGCCGCCGGTTTGACGCCCGCCGTACACGCCTTCGATGCCACGTCATCGGGCCTCATCACGCCTCGCTCCCTCGCTCTCTGTGCACCCCACCCACTCGTATGAACGACCCCGCGCGCCAAGCCAAGCAGGAGGCGTGCACGCGCGAGGCTGTGGAGGCGGGCAGTCTGGCCGCAGCTAAGGCCCTCCTTTTGTCAAGCGTCTCCCTGGCCGCAGCGCTGCGCTTCTCGCCAGCCTTCCGGCGCGCCACGGGCGTGAGCTCGCGCACGGCGTTGGTGATCAGCCCCTTCTTCGGCCTGTTCTTCTTGCGCAGCGAGCAAGCCATGACTGCTTGCGCCCAGCGCAGACGCGAGCTCGTGCGCGCACTGTCCGCCTAAGATGCTCCTCCACCTCGCGACGCTGTTAGGAAGAGTGTCGAGCGACGCGCTCAGTGCGCATGCTGCCAGCGTTGCCGTCGCTCAGCCGACCGAGTACCTGGCGGCCGTGCACACGCTGCGCCGCGCGCTGACTCGGTTCTTAGAGGAGGACCCGGTGGCGGGTGCGGAGGCTGGCTCGTGGCTGCGCGACGCGGCTGCTCGCGCAGGCGGCACCTCTGAGCGCGCGGCGGCGGCGCTGCTGGGCGCGCTGCGTCGCCGCGGCGCGCGCAGCCGCCTGGGCGTGGCGTGTCTGGCGCTGCTGCTTGAGCGTCGCCCGGCGGAGCTGGTGTGCCTCCTTCGCGCCGACGCCGCCCTCTGGCAGCGCTTCTTCAGCCTCGCAGACCACCAAGGCGACCACTCCGGCTGTGCGCGCGCCTGCGCCTGGTTCGGCTCCTGGTCTCCGGACGGGCACCACGGACCCGGCGCGGCTGCGCTGGCTCGCTACGCGCTCGCGCACCGCCACTCCGCCTGGCACCTGCTTGCCTGGACGGGCCGCCACGCGCAGAGTCCAGTGGTGGCCGCCTGCAAGCCCGCGACCTGGTGCGAGCTGGACACGCGCGCCACGCTGCAGGCGCTGATGCAGCACGGCGGCGGAGTGAACCCTGGCCCGGGGACCCCCTCCTTTTGGGCCAGCCCGGAGCTGTGGGACAGCCTGCGTTCTGGGGCGGTGATGACGCTGGACCGGCCTTTCTTCGCGGATGCGCTGGCGCGACTGCTGGACTTTGGCGCAGACGCAGAGCGCCGCCAGCTCTGGCAGCTGCTCGAGAGCGCGCTGGCTGCGGAGCCGCTGAACGCGCTGGCGCAGCGCCTGCTGCCCACGCTCCAGGGGGGCGAGCTGCTGGATGCTCTGCGCTGCGGCTTTGCGCCGGCCGAGGAGGTGGTTCTCGGTGCACACGCCGCTGTCGCCGCCGCCCCCTTGGCGCACGTGACGTGGCGCAGACTGGAGGAGGCTGAGCTTGCGGCCGCCCTGGCGCGCCGCGGCGGCGGAGGGCTGCTGACGCTGCTCCAGGAGCGAGCTGCGACTGCGGCACACGGCAGCGCCGCATCGGCCGCCTGTCATGCGCTGCACGCTGCGCGCGCCGTGGATGTGAGCGCCGTGGACGACGCGCACGCGCAGCTGATGCGCTCCGTGGCGGAGGGTGCCTCGCCGGAGAGGGGCCGACTGACGCTGCTGGTGCACGCCTGGCTGCTGCGGCTTCGTCTCGCGGGCGCCGACGTTGAACAGCTGGAAGGGGCGATGCGCGCGGAGGGCGTTTCGTATCGGCGGGAGGAGCAGCTGGCGGGCGAGCCGGAGGACGGGGAGCTCAGGGGGCGCAAGAGACGCACAAAGAGGAGACACCGCTCGCGCTCGCACTCGCGCTCGCGCTCGCGCTCGCGTCACGACGCGCCGCGAGGTGAGCGCGCCGCCTGGGATGCGCGTGAGGCTGGGGAGGAGGGTGCGTTTCCAGCCGCCTGGCGCACCTCGCTGGACGGCTTTGCGCTCTCTCTGGACCAGACGGCGCTGCGGGATGCGCTGGCGGACGCCGCGGCGGACGCGTGGCTGCGGGCTGTGCAGGCAATGCGCGCGGGGCGATGAGTGGGTAGTGAACGCTTCTCTTGACTCACGCGCGATCATCGTCGTCGTCGTCGTTTCTAATTAGGTGGTCCCGCCTGCGCGACTCTGTCCCTCCCCTCCGCCTTTCGCGCGCACTGCTCTCTCCTCATGGCGGAGCACGCGCTGCACACGTCTGGCGCACAGCTGCTGCCCTCTGAGGCTGGCTTAGCGTCCGCCGCGCACCTGCGCCTCTCAAAAGAGCTTGAGGAGGCGCACGACGCGCTGGTCAAAGCGCTGCACGGCACCATCCTGCTTGCGAAGCTGAACAACCCGTGTGCGGCAAAGGCGTGCGTGGAGACGCTGTCCACAATGGTGTCCAACGTGCTGCGCGAGCCCGACAACGACAAGTTCCGCCGCGTGCGCTGCAGCAACGAGGCGTTCAGGAGCCGCGTGCTGGCGGTGAAGGGCGGCGAGGAGTTCCTCAAGGCCGCTGTGCGTCGCCCTTCCCCTCGCGCTCGCTGTGCGCTGAGCCAGCGTGTGCCACAGGGCTGGCGCGACCAGACGGTGGACTTTACGCGCCACCTGGTCCTCGTGAGCTTCCACAGCGACCTGTTGGTCATCGCGGACCGCCTGCTGGCCAAGTGCCAGCTGGCCGTCGCGGAGAAGGCTGAGCGCCATGAAAAGGCTGCGTGGCTGCATAAGAACGAGGACCGGCTGCGACGAGAGAGCGCGCTCAACGCCATAGCAGAGGACAAGGAGCGAAGGCGAGAGAAGATGGAGCGCGAGCTGGCTGCGCGGGAGTCTCTCGAGCGGGCTGCCGCGGCTGCCGCTGCCGCAACCACAGGCACACAAGACGTGATACAGGGCACACCGGACGCGACCACGCAATAGAGCACTGGTAGACACTCTTCGCAACTCAGTCCTCAGCGTCAGCGTGCAACCGACACCGCATCGCTGGCATTCTGTGCAGCTTTCTCAGAGCCGCCCGCTTCTCGGGGCGTGATCTGCAGTCGCGCAGCCTGTGGGCGCAGCGTGATGAGCGCCGCCGTCTGTGGCGGCTGCTCGCCCGTCGGCACGCGCAGCGTGACCGCTCTGCAGAGCGCGGAGAGCACCAACACAGCTTCCATCATTGCGAATCCAGCGCCCACGCAGTTCCTGGGGCCCGCGCCAAAGGGGATGTAGGCACCGTGGACCCCCATGCCCTTCATGGCATCCACCGCGTGCGCCTCTCCCGCCTCGTCCAGCCACCGCTGGGGCGTGAACGACGCCGCGTCTGGCCACAGCGCGGTGCAGCGGTGCAGCAGGTATGGACTGACCAGCAGGGTGGTTCCCTGGGGCACTGAATAGCCCCCAAGCTGCAAGTCGCGCGCGGCGCACCGGCCCACTAGGTAGGCTGGCGGCAGCAGGCGCATCGTCTCCAGCACCACCGCCGTCGCCTGATGCAGTTTGCTGAAATGCGAGGCGTCCGGCGCGCGGTCGGGCCCAAGCACCTCATCCGCCTCGGCAGCAACTCGCGCGGCCACCGCCGGGTGCTGAGCCAGCATCGCGCAGCACCAGGTGAGCAGAATGGCGCTCGTCTCCTGGCCAGCGACCAGGAGCGTCATGAGCTCGTCTCTCAGCGCGGTGTCGCTCATGCCAGCGCCAGCGTCGTCTACGGACAAAAGCAAACGGTCCAGGAGATCGTTGGGCTCTGGGGCGCTTGGCAGCGACGCGTGCGCGCGCCGCCGCTGCGCGATGAGGCCGAACACGGCTGCGTCCAGGCGCGCAACCGCTGCGCCAAAGCGCACGTTGTCCCGCGTGGGCAGCCACTCTGGCAGGGGAGGCTGCGCGGCTCTTCGCGCGAAAAAGCCAAACGCCTCCGCGATGGCCGAGTTGACCTCCCGCGCCGCAGCGCCGCGAACGTCAGCCCCGAACAGCGCCCGGGCGACGATCTGCAGCGTGAGGTCGTTGAAATCCGGGTACACGTCGCGGCAGTGGGCTGCAGTGGACTCAACCGACCACCAGGCGCCCCCCGGTGCCGTGAGCGACACCGCTGCGGTTCCCATGGCCGTGGCATAAGCCGCCACGGCGGCGGCGCGAAAGGCTGGAGCTGCGAGGCGTCGCTGGCGCTGCCAGAGCGCTCCGTCTGAGACGAGCAGGCCCTGCCCCACCAGCTGGGAGCCCGGGAAGAAGGCTGTGCCTTTCTTGGTGAAGGAGGCTGCGTCTTCCACCAGCACCTGCGCCGCGACGGTGGCGTCCGACACGAGCACGCAGCGCGCGCCCGCCAGCCGGAGTCCCACCATGCCGCCGTGCTGGCGCTGAGAGCGCTCCAGAAAGGTCAGCGGGTCCGCGGCCAGCTCCAGGCCGCTGTCGCCGCAAGGGCCGGGGGGGAAACCAGGTGGGAGCGGCTCCAGTACCTGAGCCAGGAAGCGCGCCGCGCCAAACAGACTCTCCGACGCGCTCTCCCGAGACGAAGACAACCGCGAGCCGGCTGCGCCCAGCAACGCGCGCAACAGCTCCACACGCGCTCCCCCGCCGCAACCTCCAGGTGTCGCAGAGCAGCGCGTGGCACGCCCACGGCGACGCCCAGGATGGGCACAGCAGCTTGTCGCCCGCAGAAGCGCGGACGGCATGGCCCAGACTCACATGCGAGGGCAAGAAGAGAAGACGGCCTCGCACCTCGCAGGCGGGCTCACCTGGCAGAGTAGTGGGAGTGGCAACACGCATACGTTGCCCTCGCTTGCTCTATATCGGTGCAGTCACTGTGGCCTGAGCATGAGCACGTTGTCCGTGCGCGGACTGCGCTGCATGGCGTCGTTGCGAAGCGGTGCTGCGAGCTTTGCACGAGGCCACTCCAGCGCTCTCTCATGCGCCGCACGCCGCACGCCCGCGGCCGTTCGTGACTTCCGCGCTTCCCTGGTGGTTGAGATGGGCCGCAGGTCGGCGAAGATCGCAAACAGCAAGGCACGTCCGCTGCTGGTCCGCTTTGCTGTTGCCTCACAGCCGCCGTGTCTCCAGGGCAAGGCTGACATGGCCAGAGCAAAGCTGTACGGACGAGTTGGCAAGCAGATTGTCGCTGCGTGCGTGCCCTGGAGCGCCTCGCTGCCTTGAGTCGGCCTCACCTCGGCTCCTCGCAGCGTCAAGGCTGGCGGCCCCAGCGAGAACAGCAACGCAACGCTCGCCTCTGTGCTGCAGATGGCGCGGTGCGTGGCGCAAACCGTGTCGCAGTGGTGCGAGTGCGTTGCTCTCCCTCTCACTTTCTTGGCAGGCTCAACAACATTCCGAAAGACCTCATCGACCGCAACATCAAGAAGGCCTCCGACAAGAGCCAGGCGGACTACATGGAGGTGACATACGAGGCGTACGGGCTGGGTGGGGTTGGCATCGTTCTTGACATCCTGACCGATAACAGCAACCGGGCTTCCGCCAGCGTGCGCGCGGCGGTGACCAAGGCCGGGGGCAAGATGGCGGACCCCGGGAGCGTGTTGTTCAACTTCAAGCGCTGCGGGTGCGTGGTACTGTTGGGCGGAGACGAAGACGCAGTGTTCACAGCAGCCACCGAGGCTGGCGCCGACGACATTCAGCCCCGCGGCGGGGGTGAACCCGGATGGCTGGTGCTGACGAAGGTGCCCAGCTACGGCCTAGTCTTCGCTGCGCTCAAGGAGGCTGGCCTGCCGCTGGTGTTGGACGAGTGCGGGCTGCGTCTGCTGCCTCTCGTCAAAGTGGACGTGCCCGACGACGAGCTCTTCGAGCGAAACGCAGCGCTGTGCGACGCGCTGCTGGAGCTGGATGACGTTGATGCAGTGGTGAGCAATCAGAACGAGGAGGAGGAGTGAATGAATGAACTCACTCTGTTGTCTGTTGCTAGTGATGGATCCTCTGCAGCTCAGCGCCACCCGGGACCGCCGCCGCCCCAGCCGCGCCCTCGCCCGCCGCCACCGCCCCAGGCGCCCCAGCCATGCCCTCCCCAGGCACCCTGCGGCGGTGCCCCCCAGCCCCCACCAGGCGGCCCGCCCCCGCCGCCCTGCATGAAGGCGTTCCAGAAGCGCGTCATGCCCTCCTCCCCGCCCCGCCCGTCCCAACCCTGGGTGCGCATGTAGTGCGCGCAGTACTCCAGGTACTCGCGCTGCGCTGCGTCGCCGTCGCCCTCGCGGCTGCGGCTGCGGCGCTTGCGGGAGGAGTGCTTGCGGTGACGGTCACGCGAGCGGGAGCGCGAGCGTGAGCCACGCTTGCGGTCACGGCGGCTCTTGCCCTGCTCCTCAGCCTCGGGCGCGCTCTCAGGAGAACGCTGCTGCTGCTGCTGCTGCGGCTGCGGCTGCGGCTGCGGCGCCCGCGCACCGCCCCGCGGCTCGCCCCGGGGCTGCTCCCACTCCACGTGCGGTCGGGGTTTGGGCCGGGGCAGCCCCGCCTGCTGCGCCCCGGCCTCGAACAGGTTCACCAGCTGAACTCCAATGTCCGCGGGCAACTCGGTGCCGTCGCGGCTGATCTTGATGGGTTTGCCCTCGTTGAGCGGGTTGCACATGTGCGACGTCGCGCTGAATGGCAGGTCGTATAAGCACTCCCACTGGATTCCAAACGTGCCGCCCAAAGCACCCGCGTCGCCCGTCCACCGCCCCTTGGCGCGCCCGATGGGGGTCTCCATGCGCGCGTAACCCTGAAAATGACCGCTGCCGTTGACGCTGAACACGAGAAGCACTTCGCCATCGCCGTCGCCAAACGCCTGCGCCAGCTTGCACTCGTTGTGCGCCTGCGTGGCCCACACGCCGGTGCTGATGCTCTGCCCGATGTTTTGGTGGTTGTAGCTCTTGATGATGAAGAAGCGCGCGCTGACGCTCGGGGGGCGAAAGGAGCGCCCTGAGCAGGGGCCAGGTGGAGTAAGAACTACGCAGAAGCCCAACACATGCCTGAACAGCATTCAGGGGTGTACCTGTAGGGACCAGCGCGAGCTGGAGGCCAGATGCGGGGGCCGAAGGGGCGTGCGCTTCCACCGGCTGCGCTCCCCAGAACTGCTGCGCCTCCTCCGCGCTGTGGGAGGCACGCGGCGCGTCAGCCTGGGGCGCGCGCGTTGAGGCGCGCGTGACGTGGCATGCGAGAGACGGCACACACAGAGTGGCACAGCGACAGCAGCCCAAGCCACACAAGACATACGGGAGCGTCCCAGCCAACAGCCCCGCGCTCCGTGCGTCCGATGCGCGAGCGCACAGCCCCGTGGAGGCACGCACGCGCTCTTCTCAGCCTCGCTGGGTGCGCCCGCAGCGACAGCCTGCTCCACCGGTGGCTCCTCCGCGGCTGGGGGCCGCGGCGGGGCCAGAGAGCCGAACTCGTCGTCCTCTCGGAACAGGTCCAGGTCCTCCTCAGCGCCTCCCAGCACAGCCGCTAGCGAGGTCATTCACGTCGTCACGCGTTAGGGTTGCGCCGGCCACAAAGTGGTGGAGCAGCAGGCAACGTGCAGTGCGGGTCGCCGAGCAGGCGTCCAGTGGCGCAAGCAGCGCAGCGCGGGCGGCGCGCTGAGAGAGGGAGCACAGCAGCAGTGCAACCCCTAGGACCGACTCTTAGACAGCGCAGGTGGAGCCGCGCGCGGCGAGTCTCGCGCTGGTGTGCACGGCAGCGATACGCGCCAGGCGGGGCACGGAGGTGTAACGCTCTTTGGTTTTCAGGCGGCCCACCTGCTGCGGGAGCTGCGCTGATCTTTGTGAGACAGGTGAGAGCAGGACGCAGAGCGGCAGCACCCTTTGCGCGCCTCGCACACACATCCGCGCCACACTTGCCTCGCAGCGTTGTACGACTGCCTCCCAAGTTCAGCAGCGTAGCGGGTACACTGGCCGAACATCATCACACAGTCTGCTGCCCTCGCGCGCGGCGTCGCTTCGTGACCGCTCATTGCCACATCAGTGTTGTGCTGCTCGCGCGCGTATTCCATGTGGCCCGCGCAGGCACAGGCGGGGACGCAGGCACAAGTGCAGCAAACCGGGGCGCCGGACTACACCGCCGCATGGACTGCTTACTACGCGCAGCAACAAGCGGCGCAGCAAGCTGGCGCTCAGGCGCAGTCTGTGGCTGCTGCTCCCTCTGCGTCGGATCAGTACACAGCTGCGTGGGCTGCGCACTACGCGCAGCAGCAGGCGCAGCAGCAGGCGCAGGTGCAGGCTGCTCAGCTGCAGGCGCACAAGCAGGCTGCGTTGAGTGGGCCGCACGCGGACGCTTGGCGCGAGTACTACGGTTGCCAGGAGGCTGCTGCTGCGGGCGCTGCACCCAGCGCTGCGCCCGCACAGCCCGCGCCCGCCGTCACAGCCCCTGCGCCTGTGAGCAGCTACGCCATGGCGCTGGGCAGCGCCTCGAGCCTGCCCGCAAGCTATAACGCAGTGCCTCCGCCCTCGTATCGGCCGCAGACGGCATCCGCGCCCCTACCTCCTCCGCGGCCGCCCGCGGGCCCGCCGCCCTTGAGCGCGCTGCAGCGGCCCGGCATCGCCGCTCCGTACGCCGTCGCGTCGGCCCAGCCTCGACCACTGTACGTCACCGCTGCGCAAACGCCCGTGGTCCGCACAGCCGCAGCCGCAGCCGCAGCCGCGCCCGCCAGGGGCTGGCCGCCCGCTCTGCGCGCGTGGGTGGAGCGCGCGTTTGCGAGCTGCGCTTCCGACCCTTCGCTGCGTGAGTGGATCAAAGCCCCCATGAAAGCGGTCATCGACGACGCCACGCAGAGAGGCGAGCTGTGGTCGCGCAACTGGGAGGCGACGCCCGTGCCGCAGCGTCCCGGGAGCGGGTCGGTGGCGGCGCCCGCGGCCGTGGGCGGATACAGCGCCGCGGCTTGGCCTGCACTGGGCGCGCAAACGCAAGCGCAGGCGGCGCCGCCGTGGCAGCAGCCTGGCGTGTGGCCTGGGGCGCAGCGTCATGCGGCCGCCAAGCGCGGTCGTTCCCGCAGTCGCAGCTGCAGCCGTAGCGCGTCTTCGTCTCGTTCCCCGTCGCCCCGTCGCGGCGCGCGCACGCGCAGCCGCCCGCCCGCATGGCAGCCCCTCGCGGGCGCCTTGAGCGATGCGGACATGCGGCAGCGAAAGCGGCGGGAGGGGCGCTTCGGTGACGGGCGCGCCGCCGGCACGTTCAGCCAGAATGGCGGCGGCGCGGCGGGCACGCAGCGTCGGCGCGCTGCGGCGGCGCTGCAGCTGTCTCTGGCTGTGGAGTGCGGCGACGGGGAGGGGCCCGACTGGGACGCGTTGACCATCAAGGGCACCAACACCGAGCTGGAAAAGTCGTATTTCCGCCTCACCTCCGCGCCTGACCCCGCATCAGTGCGCCCCGCGGCGGTGCTGTCCGATGCGCTGGAGAGGCTGCTGCGCGAGCAGGCCTCCGGGTGCAAGTGGTCCTACCTGAACGACCAGTGCAAGGCCCTGCGTCAGGACCTGACGGTGCAGCGCATACGCACGCCCCTCACCGCCTCGGTGTACGAGTTCCACGCCCGCTGCGCGCTGGAGGCTGGCGACCTGGCTGAGTTCAACCAGTGTTCGACCACGCTGTCGGGGCTGTACGAGGAGGGGGTGCAGTCCCAACACGCGGAGCAGTTCGCGGCGCTGCGCATCCTCTACGCCGCCGTGGCGGGCACCCGGGGCGCCGCCGTGACCCGCGCGCTCGCCGCAGCCGGCGCGGCGGGGCGAGCCTGCGACGCCGTGCGCGCTGCGCTCGCCGTGCGCGCCGCGCTGCGCGACAGCAACTACGCAGCCTTCTTCAAGCTGTACCGCTTAGCGGACAGGCACGCGCGCGCCCTCATGGACGCGGCGGTGGAGGCGCTGCGCTTCAGGGCTGTGCGCATCGCCACTCGCGCGTATCGACCGTCCGTGGCGCTGCCTGCGCTTGCGCGCGTGCTGGGCTTCGAGGCGGAGGCTGGCGAGGGCGCGCCCGGGGAGGCTGCGGTGCGCGAGTGGCTGCTGGCGCATGGGGCGCTGCTGAGCTGTGAGGAAGGGGGGGAGCAGTGTGTGGACTGCAGAGCCAGCCAGGCCACGCTGTTCGTGCCCGCCGACGAGAACGCCGTGGCGCACGGAGACACGGAGCTTGACGTGACCGATTTCCTGAAGCGCTTCGAGTAGTAACGCCATCTCCTCGTGACGACGCCTGCCCGTGCAAAGATGGATAGTGCGTTACAGCTTGAGGAAGATCGCGTGCACTGGCGCGCCCCCCTTTCAACAGGTTCGCCGGCAGCGGGAACTGGAGGGTCCCGCCACACGCTCGCTCAGGCGCCGAAGACGATGGAGCTGGCGCCGCCCGGGGGCTGCGTGACGTGGCTGCTGTTGCGGTTGGTCATGAAGTTGCCCACGTTCTGGCTCTCCGAGCGCGCGTAGTTGTTGTTGCTCCCAGACCCCGCACGCTCGTCAGCCCCAAAGCCAACCTGGCTGCGGTTGTTGCGCGCAGCCGTGGCCACAGCGGCCGCGTGCGCGCTGTTCTGCAGCGGGATCTGGGAGTACAGGGGCGCCTCCGGCGCCGAGAAGTGGTGCTTGGCTGGAGCGGGAGCGTCGCTGGAACCAAACGAGATGCTCGACGCGCCGCCGGGCGGCGCAAGCACGCGGCTACTGTTACGGTCCGTCATGAAGTTGCCCAGGTTCTGGACGAGGAAGGCGCAGAGGGTGAGCAGGTGACGGTGGGCGCGGCATGCAGACTACGCGCAGAGCCCACGGCTGCCCGCCCCCGCACCTGACCCTCGCTGCGCGCGTAGTTGTTGGTCACGCCGGTGGCGGCCTCGGGACGTTGGAAGAGGTAGGGCGCAGGGACGCCGCCTTCAGGAGCAGCGGAGGGGATCACTCCACGCTCTACAGCCTCCAGGTACTCCGTCATCCGCTCTGCGCGCCGCGGGGGCTCAGCAGGCGCGGGGGCGCGGGCGGTGGGAGAGGCGCGCGGGGCTGGGCGCGGGGCGGGCACAGCGTGTTTAGGGCGCTGGGCGCGCGAGCGCCGCTGCGCGCGTATCGCGCGCCAGACGCGCGGGGGGCACGCACGGCGCAGCGCGTCCAGGCCGCCCGCGGGCGTGAGGCCGCGCACGCGCAGCGCCGCGCGCAGGTCTGGGAGGTGGGAGGGTGGTGCGTCAGCAGTGCTCGGCGCGCGCGGGCCACTCGCGCGCACCCGGCAGCAGCATGCGCTTCACGTCGTCCTTGTTGATGCTCTCCATGGTGCCGCGGAGTGGATAGACCAGGCGAGGCGAGGGCAGTGCGGCACAGCAGGGGCGCCTGCTGTTGCCCATTTTCGCTAGCAGTCGGCTTAAAAGCAAACGGACCGATCCTGTCGGTCCGTCAGAAGCGGGCGGCACAGGCACAGGCACAGCGGGCACAGGCACATGAAACGCGATGCGCCATATATATCCAGATGTATGAGGCAGGCGCTGCTGCGAGCGCCAAGAAGAGGCACGCCTGCGTGGCCTCCAACGTCTTCTCCCACTCAGCAGCGCCTGGTTGATCGCGCGGACGCCAGCGGCTGCAGCGGCGCGAAGAGTCTGCTCACGTCCGGCATGTGGCCCAGCAGCGACTGCGTGACGCTGGGCTGTGGAGGCGCTCTGAGGTGGCAGCGGTCCGTCACTGCTCCTGACGCGTAGGCGCTGCTGGCGCTGCCCCCCCCCCCGGCGCCATAGCCCCCCCCGTAGCCCTGCGCCGCCAGGGTGTGCTGCTGCGGCGGGGCCCTGGGCACGCCGTACGCAGCCTGCAGGGGCGGCTGCGCCCTGGGCGCGCTCGCGGGCGGCGGCAGCTGCGGCGGCGGCCTGGACGAGGAGACGGGCGGCGGCGGCGCGTAGGCGCTGCGCGGCGCTGAGCCAGCCGGCGCGCCGCCCCCCACCAGCACGGCCGCCGCAGTGCCGCCGTCCACGATCCACTCGTGCGCCAACGCAGCCTCCGGCGACAGCCGCTCCCGGGGGTCCCACCGCAGGCAGCCGGTGAGGAAGGAGATGAAGGCCGCGTCGGGGCAGTGCAGCGCCAGCGCCAGGTCGCGGCTGCCAGGCCGCCGCCGCTTGCCGCGGCTGTTGGGCACCAGTCTGGGAGCGCCGGTGCTGTCGAAGAACTGGCGGCGACGCGTGGCCGGGTCCAGCAGGGTGCGCGGCGGGAGGCCCACCACCTCCATGATGCACGCCAGCTGCTCAACCTCGTTCTCGCCGGGGAACAGCGGATAGCCCGTGTACAGTTCAGCCAGGATGCATCCCAGGCTCCACATGTCGATGCCGGTGTCGTAGGGCAGCCCCAGGATCACCTCTGGGCTGCGGTAGAAGCGCGACTGGATGTAGGTGTACACGCGCTCGTGTTCGAAGCAGCTGCTGCCGAAGTCGATCACCTTGATTCCGGACTTGTTGGGTGCGCGCAGGAGAATGTTCTCGGGCTTGAGGTCGCAGTGGATGACGCGCGAAGCTTTGAGGAAGCGCAGCGACACCAGCAGCTGCTGCCCGAAGCGCCGGATGAGGCCCAGCGAGAGGCCCTGGAAGTTGTTGTTCTTGATGAACTCGTACAGGTTGATGGAAAGCAGCTCAAACACGATGCACAGGTGGCTGCGGAAGTAGAAGAACTCGTGCATGCCAACCATGTTACTCCCCTCCCCTTGCGGGTCGCGACCGTGCAGGTGCTCCAGGATTTTCACCTCCACCAGCGCCTGGTGGTGGAAGCGCTTCTTGTTGCGGATGATCTTCACCGCTCTCAGCGTCTGCGTCTTATGGTCCAAGCACCTCAGCACGGCGCCGAAGGAGCCCCGTCCAAGCAGCGACAGCACCTCGTAACGGTACGCCAGGTGATCGTGCGCCAGCTTGGCGTCATGTCCGACAGACATGTAGTCCCCTCGCTCGTCATCGTAGCCGTGGTTGCTCGCCGCGCCCGCCGCGCCGGGTATGCCGCGCAGCTTGGTGGCGCCCTGCCCCATGAACCAGATGTGGGGGTACTCGAGCACCTCGGACTGCTCGAACTCGCTGAGCACGGCGCGGTGGTGCTTCAGAGCACCCGCCGCGGACAGCGGCAGGCCCAAGGCTGTGGCGGCGGCGCAGGCGGTGCCGCCCGTGGCTGGGCTGTTCACGGGCGGCGGCTGCGATGGCGCCTGCGGGGCCTGCGCGGAGGGGCGCGAGGACAGCAGCTGAGCAGAGGGGGGAAGCGTGTAGCCAGCCACCGGCTGGGCGGCCAAGGAGGCTGCCGCGGCGCTGCTGGCGGGCGGGGCGGCCCTGGTGAGCACTCGGGGGGGAAAGGGCGCCCCAGCCCCAGCCCCAGCCCCGGCCGCGGCCGCGGCCATGGCACCCCCATACGCTAACAGCCCCCCGGCGTCGCCGGCGCTTCCTGGCGGCGCCAGCTTCGCCGCAGACGCGCCCGCCAAGGCTCTAGGCTGCGGCTGCGACGCGTAGGCGCCCGCCGGGGCGCGCGGCGTCAGAGGCGCCGCGTAGCCGTACGCCAGCGGTCTCACTGGCGGGCCAGCAGGCGCACCGCCGCCGCCCGCAGGCACGCGCGTGAACACCCGCGGCGCGGAGGCGCTGTCCTCCACCCGCGGGCGGGAGGCGTGTGCTGCTGTGGGCCCCGCGGTGGCAGTGCACCCGGAGGGCCCAGAGCTCCGCCCAAACGAGCTCAAAGGAGGCTCCCCGTACCCAGGTAGACCCGCGCCTAAGGAGCCGTGCGCGCTGGAGGAGGCTGCCGTGCGGTGCCTGATCAGGAGGGAGGTGTGAGAGGCGCAAAAGGTGCTATGCAGCGCAAGCGAGCGCAACCACGAGGCAGCACTCGCTGCTGGAGGCCGCCAGGCCGCCGCAGCCCAAAGCTGCAGCCCGTGCGCGGTGGGCGGTGCGGTTGGTGGACCCTCAGAGGGCGCGGTGGAGGCCGTGCCGGGCCGCTGCATGTGCCGGTCTCCCGGGTCGTGCACTCGCCTGGGCGCGGACGCGTACTCCGAAGGCGCCGAGTCCGCCAAACTCGCTCGTAGCTGTGCGGCAAGGCGCGTGAGACGCGACTTTCCGCGGCCAACGGAGAGCGACTGGCTCCAGGCACAGTCGGACAGACATCCCACTAGCGCGACCAACGGACCTTCGACAGGCCAAGCGACCCGCTGCCTGACAGCAGTGGCGCAGTTGCGGCCGGACGCTGTGCAGCACTGCTGCTCAGCTGGGGAGCGAGAGCGCCTCAGCACTCGCGTGACGCTCAGTGCAATGCCGACCACAGCAGACCCGCGGTTTTTCGTGCGCACTGGCTGGCGCAGCGCTGCGGTGCGCACCAGACCGTTGCGGCGGTCTGAGCCGCTCATGACTTGAGCGCAGCGCAAGCCTTGCCCCGCTCCTTGCCCCCCTCGCCTCGCAGCAGCGCTGCGCCTCTCTCACGCGGGTCTGTCGACAACGCACAGCCAGAGGTAGCGCCACGCGACTCAAATCGAAGATTGTGAAGAAGTGCGCGCGCTCGCGCTCTTCGGTTTGCCAGCGCGTCGTACCTCGTACAACGGCGCTCTCCGACTCGCGCTCACGCGCTCAAGCACTAGCTCGCCAGCCAGACTCACGCGCCTCGGCGACCCCGTATCGCGGGGGCCCCAGCGCAGCTGCGCGCGAGCGGTGGTTGGAGGCGCGCTCCACTGTGTGGGCCACTATGAGCTCCGCAGACTACCTCTCGGAGGAGGCTGATGGCGGCGCCGGAGGAGGAGGAGAGCCTGAGATGGGCAGCATCCACCGCATTGAGCTCCTCAACTGGAAGTGCGTGCCTGAAAGCGGTCTCTCTCAAAGGTAGTGCGTGAGGCTCACCGCTGCCGTGGTTGCAGGTCCTACGCCGGGAGCCACGTCATCGGACCCTTCAAGCGCTTCACCGCAGTCATCGGACCCAACGGTGCGCGGGCGCCGCAGGGGCCGACCCGTATGCGCGGTAGGGCAGTTCCCGCCAAACTCCTTCAGGGTTCGCACGCCCTGCGCCCCCACGCGCGCACCGCCCAGAGCCGCACCGCTTGCCCCGCAAAGCCGCAACGGCAGCGCAACGGCAGCGCAGCGGCAGCGCAGCGGCAGCGCAGTCCGCGCTTCCCTTGCTGCGCTGAGAGCCTGACGCGGCCGCTCTTTCGCGCGCTGTTCGTTTGGTGTCCTCAGGGAGCGGCAAGTCCAACCTGATGGACGCCATCGCCTTCGTGCTGGGCGAGAAAACCAAGGCTATGCGCGGCGCGACGCTGCGTGAGCTGGTGCACGACGGCGGCGGCGGTGCTGAAGAGGGCGGCCGCCCCAAGAAGTGCCACGTCACGCTCGTCTACGTGACAGCTGGCGGCGAGGAGACACACTTCAGCCGCTGCGTGACGGCTGCTGGCGCCAGCGAGTACCGCCTGAACGGCGTGTCGGTGAGCTACGAGCACTACGACTCTCGGCTGCGCGGCTTCGGCATCTTGCTGCGCGCCCGCAACTTCCTGGTCTTCCAGGGCGACGTGGAGAGCGTGGCGGGCAAGTCTCCCAAGGAGCTGACGGCGCTGTTCGAGCTGGTGTCTGGCTCTGGCGCAGGCGCGGGGGACTATGCAGCCGCGGAGAGCGCAAAGGCTTCCGCTGAGGCGGCCACCAGCCTGGCGTTCAGCAAGCGCAAGGGCGCGGCGGCGCAGAAGCGTCAGACCAAGGAGCAAAAGGAGGAGGCTGACCGCCACACGCGGCTGGCTGCGGAGCTGCAGGAGCTCAAGGTGCGCAAGGCGCTCTTCCTGCTGTGCAACCTGGACGCCCAGCGCGCCTGTGCGGTCGCGGACGCCGCAGCCTGCGCGCAGCAGCTGCAGCAGGTGGCTGCCCGCCAGGCTGCGTGCGACTCGCAGCTGCTGGCCAAGAAGAAGGAGACGGCCAAGGCGGCCAAGGCTGCGCTGCTGGCCGACAAGGCGGCCGCGGCGGCGGTGGAGCAGGCGCAGGCGATGGCCCCGGCTGCTCAGAAGGCTGCGCACGAGGCTGAGCGCGTCGCCGCGCGCCTCAAGGCGGCCGACAAGCTGCTCGCCGCCGCCGTGGCCGTCGACCGGGACAACGCCGGGGAGATGGAGCGCCTGCGGGAGAAGCTGGCGCAGCTGGACGCGGCCGCGGCGGAGGAGGCTGGCGCTGCGCGCGCGGCTGCTCAGCGCGGCCAGCAGGTGCCCCTCACCGACGCGCTGCGCGCCGAGCACGCCGCCGTGACCCACGAGGCGGCGCTGCGCACGGCGGGGCTGCGGCGGGACCTCACCGCCGCGCAGCGCCTGTTCGAGAGCGAGCGCGACGTCGCCGCAGCCTGCGAGGCGAAGCTCAAGGACATCGACGACCAGGTGCAGCGCCTCAGCGCCACCGTGGAAGAGAACACCGCGAGAGAGCAGGCGTTGCGCGCCACCGTGGCCGAGGCGCAGGTGGCAGCGGAGGCGGCCTCCGCAGCCGCTACAGCCGCCGCGGACGACTCGCGCCGCGCCGGCCTGCGCATCGAGCGCCTCGACGCCCAGCTGGCGGACACGGAGGCGCAGCTGAGCGCGGAGCGGGCGGAGCGACGGGACAGCGAGCGCGAGCGCCACGTCTCAGACGCAATCGCGGCGCTCGTGCGCTGCTTCCCCGGCGTGCGTGGCCGCCTGTCTGACCTCATCACCGTGCCCAACAAGAAGTACCGCCTGGCCGTCACGGTGGCGCTGGGGCGCTGGGGCGACGCGGTGGTGACTGAGGACGACGGGGTTGCGCGCGACTGCATCAAGCACCTCAAGGATCAGCGCCTGGAGCGCCTCGCCTTCATCCCGCTGCGCAATATCCGCGCGCCCGCGCTGGACGAGCGCCTGCGCCGCGTGGGCGGCACTGCGAAGCTTGCGCTGGACTGCTGCGAGGCTGCGGGCGCGGGGCTGGAGCGGGCGCTGCTGCACGCGCTGGGCGGCACGCTGGTGTGCGACACCCACGACGAAGCGAAGCGCGTCGCCTTCGACGGACCAGAGCGTCGCAAGGTTGTCTCCCTGGACGGCACGCTGTGCGCTGCTTGGGGCGGCATCACGGGCGGGGCGAGCGGCGGCGCGGGCGGGGGCACTCACAGCGAGGGCGCCACCCGCTTCGACCGCGCCGCCTACGACAAGCTCAAGGCGCAGCGCAGCGCACTGGAGGGCGAGCGGGCGGCTCTGCCCGGCGCGCGGGAGCGGGCGGAGCGCGAGCAGGCGGCGACGCAGGCTGCGCAGTCTGCTCAGCGCACGCTGGCTGCGCTGCGCGGCGACGCGCAGGCCACCGCCGCGCGCGCCGCAGAGGCTGGCAAGAGCCGCGCGGCGCTGCTGCGCGAGCGCGGCAAGCTGGCGCCGGAGCTGGAGTCGTCGCGGGAGGCTGCGCAGCAGCAGCAGGCTGTGGTGGCCGCCACGCAGGCTCGCGCGGACGAGATCACCGACCGCATCTGCGCCGACTTGTGCGCCAAGCTGCGCGTGGCCAACGTGCGCGTGTTCGAGCAGCAGACGCTGCGCGCGGACCAGCGTGGCGCCGAGCAGCGCACCCGCGCCGCCAAGCACCGCGCGGAGCTGGCGGAGACGCTCAACCTGCGGGCGGCCAAGGACACGCAGGGCGCGGTGGCGCGCGCGCAGTAGGGGCTGGCCGCCGCGCGAGCGGAGGCTGAGCGACTGCGCGCCGCAAAGGAGGCGACGCAGCAGCAGACGGAGGGCGTGGCCACAGCGGTGGCGGCGGCGCAGGCGGCGGCGCAGCGCGCGCGCGGCGGTGCGGCGGCGGCGGAGGAGGCTGTGTCTGCGCTGCAGCGCACCGCCAAGGCGCTCACGGACGACCTGGGCGCGGCCAAGCGTCACCTCTCTGCAAAGCAGGCGCTGCGCCAGGAGGCTGACGCGCAGCGCGCATCGCTCCTGCGCGAGTGCGCGCTGGACAGCCTGCCGCTGCCGCGCGCAGGCGCGGGCGCGGGCGCGGGCGCGGGCGCGGATGAGCCGGAGGACATGGACGTCGACGGCAGCGGCAGCGGCGGCGCCGCGCCAGACGCCGCCTTGCCGCCGCTGGATTTCTCGTCGCTGCCGCGAGCGCTGCGCTCTGCGGCCGAGTCCAGCCTGGCGAGCGGGTCGCGCGAGCGGGAGCGGCTGCTGGCAGAGCTGGCGGCTGACGTGGACGACAAGTCGTCACTGCTGGAGAAGCTGGCGCCCAACCTGAAGGCCGTGCACCAGTACGAGGCTGTGAAGGAACGGGAGCGCGCGCTGACGGAGGAGCTAGAGGCTGCAAAAGCGGCGGCCAAAGCGGCAAATGACGCCTTCTCTACCAAGCGCGCTGAGCGGTGCGTAGCGGCTCGCGCGCACATCGCCGTCCGTTCTGCGCACGCACTCACTCGCCGTTCCGACGTTCCCCGCGTGCAGCTACGCAGCCTTCATGGCCGCATTCACGCACGTGGCGGCGGCTGTGGACCCGATCTACAAGGCGCTCACCAAGTCGGCTGCGCACCCGCTCGGCGGCAGCGCGGAGCTGATGCTGGAGAACCCCAACGAGGTGCGCGGGCTATCGATGCGCGAGTGGCGGCTATGCACGCTTGAGAAGCCTGACGTGTGTTCCCAACTTCAAGCCCTTCCTGCACGGCGTGCGCTACATCGCCATGCCGCCCACCAAGCGCTTCCGCGACATGGAGCAGCTTTCTGGCGGCGAGAAGGCGCGTGCGCTGCCGCGTTGCGGGGTGGCGTTGCGGCGCTGACACCGTTTTCCGTGTTGTGCTTGCAGACGGTGGCTGCTCTGGCGCTGCTCTTTGCGGTGCACAGCTTCCGGCCCAGCCCCTTCTTCGTGCTGGACGAGGTTGACGCGGCGCTGGACAAGGTGAACGTGGAGCGGGTGGCTCGCTTTGTGGCCGAGGCTGCGCACGCGCGCCCGGGTGGCCCCACCCGCCCCTTCCAGTCCGTGGTCATCTCCCTCAAGGACAGCTTCTACGACAAGGCTGACGCGCTGGTGGGGGTGTACCGGGAGGCGGAGACTGGCAGCAGCCACACGCTGACGCTGGACCTGAACAAGTTTGGCTGAGAGGCGCAGCCGCAGCCGCGCAGGGAGCAGCAAGCAAGGCTGCAACAACACGCAAGGATGGCGCGCGCCAAGGAGCGCAGCAGCACAGCAACCAGACGCACAAAGCATACGGAAAGCAAACAAACAGCACAGCACAGACGAGCAAGCGCCGGCACGTGCGCACGCTGTGACGCGCAGAGCGGCGGAGTGCCAAACATTCCGTAGGTTCCCGCCCCGACGAGCAGTGGTAGAGCTCTAGTGCCCTCGGTTCTGCCCTGTGCTTTCCCTCAGGCTCGTCCCAGCGCCGCCGCCGGCATTCCCGCGGCTGCGCCCACTCCCCCGATGGCCTGCTCCCCGTGCGCCACCACGTGGATTGGGCGCATGTGTCCGTGCGCGTCCTGGCACTGCACGTAGTTGAGGCGGTAGCCGCCCGGAGCGGCTGCGTCTCTCACCCCCTCCGCCAGCACGGTGCCCACGCCCCGAGGGCCGCGCAGCTGGAACTGCACCGTCACCGTCTCGCGGCCCTGCGCGTCCGTGGCCAGCTTGTGGCGAATGCGCTGGCGCTGTGACCGGCTGCTGCTCTCCACGCCGTAGCCGCTCAGCGGACTGCCCAGCCGCGTCTGCACCACCGCGTGCGCGCGGCACGCGTCCAGAGCCAAACCAAACACGGTGTACTCCTTGGGCTCAAACACCAACTCTGGGGGGGAGGTAAGAGGACGGAAGGGAGCCGTTTCTTCGAGTGTTGAGAGCGAGCTGCGCGCCTTTGAGCACAGCCCAGGCTGCGGCCACCGCCACGCCCAGGCCGGCCACGATGATGAGTGAGTAGGAGGCGGTCTCGGCAGCAGTGACGGGGGGCTCTGGGATCCTGAAGAGCGACAGCGAGGGCGATCCTCACGCGTCAGCGCGCAAGCCCGGCTCTAGAAGCACCCAAAGCAGGGGCGCACGCACTTGTCTGTGAGCGCCCCGAAGGCGTCCTCGCCTGTGGTGAGCGACTGTGCCGCCTCATCTGCAGGCCGCCGAGGCGCGGAGGAGGAGGAGGAGGCGGCGCGACCGCTGCTGCGTGGCGTCTGCTGCGCGGCGCGAAAGGCTGGCGCGGGGCGTGAGGTGTAGAAGCACGCGGTGCATACAGGCCGGCTGCGCACCCGCAGACGAGGGCCCTGCAGGCGCGCGGCTGCTGGCGCTCGCGGCGGTGCGTCCGACGCACGCAGCCAGGCTGCTGAACGAGCCCGGGAGCGCGGCAGGCGGCAGGCGCGGAAGAGGCAGTCGGCTGGGCTGAGCAGCTGCGCGACGTTTGGCGTACAAAGTCAGTCGCCGTGGCATCGCCAACGCCACGCGTGCACGCACCGGCAGCAGCCAATGGCGCGCTTGTGACTGTGAACAGCTTGTTGCCAAGGACGCGCCCGAACTGGGAGGCGCAAGGCGTGAGCGCAACGGAGGTAAGGGGGCTCTCCGCGAGGGGCTCACCTTGCAGGACGCGCCAGCCAGACTGTGCCACATCGCGCTTTTGACTCCAGGCACGCAAGCCGGCAGGGGTTTTAGGGAGCAGGCAGTGCGGAGTGCGCTCTTTGGTGGCGTGACGTGCGTGACGTGTTTGGTCCTGCGACGTTGCGTTTGGCTCCCGCCGACAGTCTCCTCCGCAGGCGATATCCACCACCGCTATGGGCGATCTCAGCTCGCTGCGCGGAATCTCGTTGGAGGATGTGGTGCGGTGCGTGCACGAGCGAAGCTCGAGTCAGGAAGGAAGGCCAGAGCTCCGTGACTCCCGGTGACTCGCCAGCAGTCGCTGCGCGGAGTGGGCCTGGCGGGCTTGGCGCGGCTACGCGAGACGGCCCGCGTGCTTTGTTGGATTCCCGCGACATGCACGGAGGTTGCTCACAGAAACCTCGTCTGACGCCGCGCGCACCGCTGGACAGCTGGAAGACGTTGGGCGGACGCATCGACGTCAAGCCGTCAAACTCTGGGACTCTAGAGCACACCTGGTTCTCCTCCGCCGGTGCGACGTTGCTCCCCTGTGCATTGCTCCTCGTTCCGGCCGCGCCCGCCACCCCCCGCGGTGGCCGAAGCTACGCCAGCGCCCGCTCCGAGCACGAGACTCCGCGCGGGCGGGCTGGGCGCCCTCGGCTGTCCGGGACGGTGATTCGGGAGTCTTGGCCAATACGCGCTACCTCCACACGCCACGCCACGCCCCGAGCCTCACGCTGGGCCCCGCCCGCGCAGGCGTCAAGGTCCGTACTTGGCGCGAGGCGCAACAGGTGATGGCGTTGGCCAGACCTGCCTCTCACTACGGGCCTGGTTCTGGCGTCCCCGGTATGCAGTGCCAAGACCTCCCGCACTCACAGGACCACTGACGCTGCCGGCGCAGGTGAGGAGCCTGGCGCGGCGCGCACTCACAGCCCGAGCGGCGGCGTGTCAGCCAACGGCGGCGAGGACGGCGCTGCTGCGCGGCGGGCGGGCACGCAGCCCCCGCCGGGTGCGCGCGGCTGCGAGGAGGGGGTGAAGCGCTCTGGCAGCACCCCCGGGCACCCTGCCGCGTCCTCCGGCCAGACGGGCGCCACGTGGGCGGTCGCGCGCGACGCGGAGGGCGCGCTGGCTCTACCGCAGCTGGGCGCACACGCGCAGGAGGAGGAGGAGGAGGAGGAGGAGGGTGAGGAGGAGGAGAAGGAGGGTGAGGAGGAGATGGATGAGGCGGATGAGGAGGATGAGGAGACAGATGAGCCCCGTGCTGGCGCTGGCAGGGGCGCCGTCAACGGCCCCCGACGCCGCAAGCCCAACCCGCGCTACTTTACAGCCGCGGAAGGCGTGCACGACGCCAGCCGCGTGCTGTCCGCGCTGCAAGGTTCCGCTCGCGGCGCTCAGGGATGGGACGAGGAGGGGGGGGGGGAGGAGGAAGGGGGGGAGCTCGACCCCCTTGGGCAACCCCTCTTCCCCCCCAACGCCATCGCGCGCCCCTCCGCCCGCGGCGCGCATCGCCGCGGCGCCAGCGCGCCCGCTCTGGA